>OKVS01000032.1_pt1 | contig 78665 bp, 96 predicted proteins | sample 1606911 | NCBI WGS metagenome assembly OKVS01 (sample SAMN03281016, study PRJEB24777) | human gut metagenome | isolation source: fecal sample PR161 from 1 month old female Malay infant, caesarean... | reverse complement strand
CCGTCGCTACACTGACATGCCGATGCTGGTGATGCTCGAAGAGCGTGACGGCTACTACGCCGCAGGCCGTACGCTGCGCGCCGCCGATCTGGTGGACGCGCTGGGCCAGGAAAATAACCCAGACTGGAAAACCGTCGCCTATAACAGCAACGGTGAGCTGGTGGCGCCAAACGGCTCTATCGGCTTCCGCTGGGGCGAGAAGGGCAAGTGGAACCTTGAGCAGCGTAACGGCACGACCGGTGAAGAGACGGAACTTCGTCTGAGCATGCTGGGTAGCCAGGACGAGATCGCTGAGGTGGGCTTCCCGTACTTTGGCGGCGAAGGTTCCGAGCACTTCAACAAGGTTGAGCTGAAAAACGTTCTGATGCACAAGCTGCCGGTGAAACGCCTGCAGCTGGCCGACGGGACTACCGCGCTGGTCACCACCGTCTATGACCTGACCATGGCGAACTACGGCCTGGAACGCGGTCTGGGTGATGAAAACTGCGCCACCGGCTATGACGACGTGAAGGCTTATACCCCGGCATGGGCGGAGCAGATCACCGGCGTACCGCGCGCGCAGATCGTTCGTATCGCCCGCGAGTTTGCGGAAAACGCCGACAAGACTCACGGTCGTTCCATGATCATCGTCGGTGCGGGCCTTAACCACTGGTATCACCTCGATATGAACTACCGCGGTCTGATCAACATGCTGATCTTCTGCGGCTGCGTTGGCCAGAGCGGCGGCGGTTGGGCGCACTACGTTGGTCAGGAAAAACTGCGTCCGCAGACCGGCTGGCAGCCGCTGGCGTTCGGCCTTGACTGGCAGCGTCCGGCGCGCCACATGAACAGTACATCGTACTTCTATAACCACTCCAGCCAGTGGCGCTATGAAACTGTGACCGCGCAGGAACTGCTGTCGCCGATGGCGGATAAATCCCGCTACAGCGGACATCTGATCGACTTCAACGTGCGCGCTGAGCGTATGGGCTGGCTGCCGTCGGCGCCGCAGCTGGGCGTGAACCCGCTGCGTATTGCTGAGGAAGCGAAGAAAGCCGGCATGACGCCGGTCGATTACACCGTGAAATCGCTGAAAGAGGGGTCTATTCGCTTTGCGGCCGAGCAGCCGGAGAACGGTAAAAACCATCCGCGTAACCTGTTTATCTGGCGTTCCAACCTGCTGGGCTCCTCCGGTAAAGGCCATGAATATATGCTCAAGTACCTGCTGGGTACCGAGAATGGTATTCAGGGCAAAGACCTTGGCAAGCAGGGCGGCGTGAAGCCGGAAGAAGTCGAATGGCGGGATAACGGTCTTGACGGCAAACTGGATCTGGTCGTCACGCTCGACTTCCGTCTGTCGAGCACCTGTCTGTACTCCGACATCGTACTGCCGACCGCAACCTGGTACGAAAAAGACGATATGAATACCTCGGATATGCATCCGTTTATTCACCCGCTGTCTGCCGCCGTTGACCCGGCCTGGGAATCCAAAAGCGACTGGGACATCTATAAAGGTATCGCTAAGAAATTCTCTGAAGTCTGCGTAGGCCACCTCGGCAAAGAAACCGACGTCGTGACGCTGCCGATTCAGCACGATTCCGCCGCGGAAATGGCGCAGCCGTTTGACGTTAAAGACTGGAAAAAAGGCGAATGTGACCTGATCCCAGGTAAAACCGCGCCGCATATTATTCCGGTCGAGCGTGATTATCCGGCGACCTACGAGCGTTTCACTTCTATCGGCCCGCTGCTGGAAACCATCGGCAACGGCGGTAAAGGTATCGCCTGGAATACCCAGAGCGAGATGGACCTGCTGCGTAAGCTCAACTACACCAAGGCGGAAGGCCCGGCGAAAGGCCAGCCGAAGCTGGAGACCGCTATTGACGCCGCTGAGATGATCCTCACCCTGGCGCCGGAAACTAACGGTCAGGTAGCCGTGAAGGCGTGGAAAGCGCTGAGCGAATTTACCGGCCGCGACCATGCGCATCTGGCGCTGAACAAAGAAGACGAGAAGATCCGCTTCCGCGATATTCAGGCGCAGCCGCGTAAGATCATCTCCAGCCCGACCTGGTCTGGCCTGGAAGACGAACATGTCTCCTATAACGCTGGCTACACCAACGTCCACGAGCTGATACCGTGGCGTACGCTGTCCGGCCGTCAGTCGCTGTATCAGGATCACCAGTGGATGCGCGACTTTGGCGAAAGCCTGCTGGTCTATCGTCCGCCGATTGACACCCGTTCGGTGAAAGCGGTGATGGGCGAGAAGTCCAACGGCAATAAGGAGAAGGCGCTGAACTTCCTGACGCCGCACCAGAAGTGGGGGATTCACTCTACTTATAGCGATAACCTGCTGATGCTGACTCTGTCGCGCGGCGGGCCGATCGTCTGGATGAGCGAAGCGGATGCGAAAGATCTGGGTATCGAGGATAACGACTGGATCGAAGTCTTCAACGCCAACGGCGCCCTGACGGCGCGTGCGGTAGTGAGCCAGCGCGTACCGGCAGGAATGACCATGATGTACCACGCGCAGGAACGTATCGTTAACCTGCCGGGTTCTGAAGTTACCGGTCAGCGCGGGGGGATCCACAACTCGGTTACCCGTATTACGCCAAAACCGACCCATATGATCGGCGGCTACGGCCACCTGGCGTACGGCTTTAACTACTATGGCACCGTCGGTTCCAACCGCGATGAGTTTGTTGTGGTACGTAAGATGAAGAATATTAACTGGTTAGACGGCGAAGGTAATGACCAGGTACAGGAGAGCGTAAAATGAAAATTCGTTCACAAGTCGGCATGGTGCTGAATCTCGATAAATGCATCGGCTGTCACACCTGCTCCGTAACCTGCAAAAACGTCTGGACCAGTCGTGAAGGGATGGAGTACGCCTGGTTTAACAACGTAGAAAGTAAGCCGGGCGTCGGTTTCCCGAACGACTGGGAAAACCAGGAAAAATGGAAAGGCGGCTGGATCCGTAAAATCAACGGTAAACTGCAGCCGCGCATGGGCAACCGCGCGATGCTGCTGGGTAAAATCTTCGCCAACCCGCATCTGCCGGGAATCGATGATTACTACGAGCCGTTTGATTTTGACTACCAGAATCTGCATAACGCGCCGGAAAGCAAACATCAGCCGATCGCTCGTCCGCGTTCGCTGATTACCGGCCAGCGGATGGACAAAATTACCAGCGGCCCGAACTGGGAAGAGATCCTCGGCGGCGAGTTTGAAAAACGCGCCAAAGACCAGAACTTCGAAAACATGCAGAAGGCGATGTACGGCCAGTTCGAAAACACCTTCATGATGTATCTGCCGCGCTTATGCGAGCACTGCCTGAACCCGGCGTGCGTCGCGACCTGCCCGAGCGGTGCCATCTATAAGCGTGAAGAAGACGGTATTGTCCTGATCGACCAGGATAAGTGCCGCGGCTGGCGTATGTGCATCACCGGCTGCCCGTACAAGAAGATCTATTTCAACTGGAAGAGCGGGAAATCCGAGAAATGCATCTTCTGCTACCCGCGTATTGAATCCGGGATGCCGACGGTGTGTTCCGAAACCTGTGTGGGACGTATTCGCTATCTCGGTGTCCTGCTCTACGACGCGGACGCGATTGAAAACGCAGCCAGCACCGAGAATGAGAAAGATCTGTATCAGCGTCAACTGGACGTCTTCCTCGATCCTAACGATCCAAAAGTGATTGAACAGGCGTTAAAAGATGGCGTACCGCAGGGCGTAATTGAAGCCGCGCAGCAGTCGCCGGTTTACAAAATGGCGATGGACTGGAAGCTGGCGCTGCCGCTGCACCCGGAATATCGCACCTTGCCAATGGTCTGGTACGTGCCGCCGCTGTCGCCGATTCAGTCCGCGGCCGATGCGGGCGAACTGGGTAGCAACGGGATCCTGCCGGATGTAGAAAGCCTGCGTATTCCAGTCCAGTATCTGGCGAACCTGCTGACCGCGGGCGATACCCCGCCGGTACTGCTGGCGCTGAAACGTATGCTGGCGATGCGCCACTTCAAACGTGCGGAAACCGTCGACGGCATCGTCGATACCCGCGCGCTGGAAGAGGTCGGGCTGAGCGAAGCGCAGGCGCAGGAGATGTACCGTTATCTGGCTATCGCCAACTACGAAGATCGTTTCGTGGTGCCGAGCAGCCATCGCGAACAGGCTCGCGATGCCTTCCCGGAGAAGAGCGGTTGCGGCTTTACCTTCGGCGATGGTTGCCACGGCTCTGACAGCGAATTCAACCTGTTTAACAGCCGTCGCATTGACGCTATTGACGTTACCAGCAAAACGGAGCCGCACGCATGATTGAACTCGTGATTGTGTCGCGTCTGCTCGAATACCCTGACGCTGCCTTATGGCAGCATCAGCAGGAGATGTTCGAGGCTCTCGCGTCATCGGAAAAACTCGCCAAAGAAGATGCCCAGGCGCTGGGCGTTTTCCTGCGCGATTTAGTGGCTCAGGATCCGCTGGACGCCCAATCGGCGTATATCGAGCTGTTTGACCGCGGCCGCGCCACCTCGCTGCTGCTGTTTGAACATGTTCACGGCGAGTCCCGCGATCGCGGGCAGGCGATGGTCGACCTGATGGCGCAGTACGAGCGCCACGGTTTGCTGCTGGATAGCCATGAGCTGCCGGATCACCTGCCGCTGTACCTTGAGTATCTGGCGCAGTTGCCGGAAGAGGAAGCGCTTGGCGGCCTGCGGGACGTTGCGCCAATCCTTGGCCTGCTCAGCGCGCGTCTGCAACAGCGCGAGAGCCGCTATGCGGTGTTGTTCGAGCTGCTGTTGAAGCTTGCCAATATTCAGGTCGATAGCCAGAAAGTGGCGGAGAAGATTGCCGACGAGGCCCGCGACGATACACCGCAGGCGCTGGATGCCGTCTGGGAAGAAGAGCAGGTCAAATTCTTTGCCGACCAGGGCTGCGGCGAGTCGGAAATTTCCGCTCACCAGCGTCGTTTTGCCGGAGCCGTGGCCCCGCAATATTTGAATATCTCTAACGGAGGACAGCAATAATGCACTTCCTGAATATGTTCTTCTTTGACATTTATCCGTACATTGCGGGTTCAGTGTTCCTTATTGGCAGCTGGCTGCGCTACGACTACGGGCAGTACACCTGGCGCGCCGCCTCCAGCCAGATGCTGGATCGCAAAGGGATGAACCTGGCGTCGAACCTGTTCCATATCGGCATCCTGGGTATTTTCGCCGGCCACTTCCTCGGCATGCTGACCCCGCACTGGATGTATGAGTCCTTCCTGCCGATCGACGTGAAGCAGAAAATGGCGATGTTTGCCGGCGGCGCGTGCGGCGTGATGACGTTGGTCGGCGGTTTACTGCTGCTCAAGCGCCGTCTGCTGAGCCCGCGCGTTCGTGCTACCACCACCACAGCGGATATCCTGATCCTCTCGTTGCTGATGGTGCAATGCGCGCTGGGTCTGCTGACCATTCCATTCTCCGCCCAGCATATGGACGGTAGCGAAATGATGAAACTGGTCGGCTGGGCGCAGTCGGTGGTCACCTTCCACGGCGGAGCTTCGCAGCATCTCGATGGCGTAGCTTTTGTCTTCCGTGTTCACCTGGTGCTGGGGATGACGCTGTTCCTGCTGTTCCCGTTCTCGCGCCTGGTTCACATCTGGAGCGCGCCGGTCGAGTACCTGACGCGCAAATACCAGATTGTGCGCGCGCGTCGCTAGTTCATTCTCGACGGCTGACTTACCCCGCCATGGCGGGGTTTTTTTTCGCCCCAGCCAAGGTTGTTGCCCGCCGCAGCAAACAGAATCAGCACCCCTCCAGCCAACTGCAGCGGCGTGAGCGCATGATGGAAAACCAGATAGTCAACCACGATAGCCACCAGTGGATAGATAAACGAGAGCGAACCAGTGACCGGCGTCGGCAGCTTTTGAATCGCACTATATAAAAGTTGATACATAATCCCGGTATGGACGATGCCGAGGATCAGCAAATAGCGCCAGGGAAAATGGCCGTTAAACTCGGGGGCATGAACCAGCGGCAAAAGCATTACCGTACCGACGATAACCTGAATAAAAGCGATATGCTGCGCCGGTAGCGGCTGCAGCTTGCGGGCGATAATGGCGGTCAGGGCATAAAAAAACGCCGCGCATAACGCCAGTGCAATGCCAGTAACGAGATTGTCGCCGTGGGCGGGAGTTAGTTCGCTCGATAGCAGAATCACTACGCCGCCGAAGGCCAGCAGTAACCATCCCCATTTTACCGCGCTTACCTTTTCACCTAGTATCATGCTCAGTAATACCAGCATAAAGGGCTGGGTGTTGTAGACCACGGTGGCCATCCCGATAGAAACGCGTGAGTAGGCGGCAAACAGCAGCAGCCAGTTGATCACCAGCGCGACGCCGCCAAGGACTGCCAGCGCCAGAGTGAGGCGCGTCAGGCGGCTGAAGGGTTGCCGGCTTAACAAAATAAACAGCAATAATGTGACCGCGCCGATAAGACAGCGCCAGAACACCACATCAATTACCGGCAAACCAGAGAGCAGCACGAATGCGCCAATCGAGCCGGAAATGATCATCGCCAGGCTCATCTGCCAGACACCACGAGAAAGCTGCATATTTCACCTCCAGAAGTTTTCCATTATTGTCGTGAAAAGCCTGACAGCTTGATATATCCGAAATAAGGTAAAAACAGATGAATGCCTTTATTAATTAGGTGAAATAAATGGAATACATAATTGATGAAATAGACCGGGCGATTCTGACCTGCCTGACACAAGATGCCAGAGTTTCGCTCAAGGTATTGAGCGCGCAGGTGGGATTGACCTCGCCGAGTACCGCCGAGCGGGTAAAACGCCTTGAGGAAAAAGGGGTAATTGAGGGTTATGGCGCGCGGGTGAATCTGGCGGCGCTGGGATATAGTCTGCAGGCATTAGTACGAGTGAGACCGCTACCGGGATTGCTGCAAAAAGTGGATAAATATATCCAGGCTATGCCGGAGTGTATTGAAAGTGACAAGGTCACCGGAGAGGATTGTTTTGTTATGCGTCTTGTGGTCCGTGATATTGCGCAGCTGGATACGATACTGGATGGTCTCGCAGAGTATGCGCAGTGCAATACGTCGGTGGTGAAGAGTTCACCGGTAAAAAGACGATTGCCCCCGCTGTGAATTTTCCCGGAGGCGGTGCTGCGCACCTGTCCGGGCTACCAAACGGCACCACCTGTAGCCTCGCTAAGCGAAGCGCGAGCGAGGAGATGGCAGTGCAGGTGGCTGAGAGAGTGCGAGAGTGTGTAGCCTCGCTAAGCGAAGCGCGGGCGAGGAGATGGCAGTGCAGGTGGCTGAGAGAGTGCGAGAGTGTGTAGCCTCGCTAAGCGAAGCGCGGGCGAGGAGATGGCAGTGCAGGTGGCTGAAGAGAATGCAACAGTAGTGGGGGAAGGATTACTCGGCGCTAAAGCGCCTCGCCCTTCGGGCCGTTGCCTGCGGCAACGTTCTCTCGCTGGCGCTCGAGTCGAACCTTAGTCGAAGCTTCTCATCCTTCCCCGTAGGGCAGAATATAGAATATCGCAGGTAGATTAAGCTGGTCATGACATGAGGAGATGGTGGTGGGGGAAGGATTACTCGGCGCTAAAGCGCCTCGCCCTTCGGGCCGTTGCCTGCGGCAACGTTCTCTCGCTGACGCTCGAGTCGAACCTTAGTCGAAGCTTCTCATCCTTCCCCGTAGGGCAGAATATAGAATATCGCAGGTAGATTAAGCTGGGCATGACATGAGGAGATGGTGGTGGGGGAAGGATTCGAACCTTCGAAGTCGATGACGGCAGATTTACAGTCTGCTCCCTTTGGCCGCTCGGGAACCCCACCAGGGGTAAAATCAAATTGTAGGCTATTCAGCAAAATGAATGGTGGGGGAAGGATAACTCGTCGCTGGCGCTCGAGTCGAACCTTAGCCGAAGGTTCTTACCCTTCCCGCTAAGTGCAAACATCGTTTACGCTTGTCGGGGAAACCATATCACTATAGTGAATAATGGTGGTGGGGGAAGGATTCGAACCTTCGAAGTCGATGACGGCAGATTTACAGTCTGCTCCCTTTGGCCGCTCGGGAACCCCACCACGGGGTAATGCTTTGTACTGGCCTGCTCCCTTCTCGGGAAGCGGGGCGCATCATACCAAATGACGCGCCCCTGTAAAGCATTCCTTTGACAAAATTAAACTGGTTGCCTGATTTTTACGCGTAACGCCGCAAAGCTAACCAATTCATTTCGCTGTCGATTAAAGAATAATCGTCCGATTACCGTAAACAAAGACGCGTTGCGCCAGCACCTGATACAGCGCACGGCTTAAGACGTTTTTTTCCACGTCGCGGCCCGCGCGCATCATATCTTCGGCGGTATAGGTATGATCGACATGAATCACGTCCTGCATGATGATTGGGCCTTCATCCAGATTATCATTCACGTAGTGGGCGGTGGCGCCAATGATCTTCACGCCGCGCTCATAGGCCTGATGATACGGACGCGCGCCGATAAACGCTGGCAGGAATGAATGGTGGATATTAATGATTTTATTCGGGAAGCGGGCGACAAACTCCGGGGTAAGCACGCGCATGTATTTTGCCAGTACCACGTAATCCGGATCGTGGGCGGCTATCGCATCACCCATCCGCTGGTCGTGCTCTTCGCGGCTCAATCCTTCATGGCTCACCAGCTCAAAAGGAATATCAAAACGTTCTACCAGCGTGCGCAGCGTTTCATGGTTGCCGATAACCGCGGCGATGTCGACATCCAGACCGCCATAGTTGGCTTTCATCAGCAGATCGCCGAGACAGTGAGCTTCTTTGGTGACCAGAATCACCACTCGGCGACGGCCCGCGGGATTGAGTTCACGGATTGAGCCTTCCGGCAGCGCGCTATCGAGATCGGCGAGCAGGGTGGCGTCATTAAAGATACCTTCAAGCTCGGTACGCATAAAGAAGCGGCCGGTACGATGATCGACAAACTCATTGTTCTGTACAATGTTCAGCTCGTGTTTGTAACAAATATTCGTGATACGCGCGATGAGGCCTTTCTGATCAGGGCAAATAGTGCGTAGTACTTTACGTTGTAATGAATGCATCGCGGGGAAAATCCTGTTGTGTTTGCAATTGCTGATGCCGGGCCTTACTGGCCGCAGCATTTTTTAAATTTTTTTTACCTGAGCCGCAAGGGCAGGGGTCATTACGACCAATTAATGGTCGGGTGCCGTCAATATAGTACCACTGTCCGTTTTCTTTTAAGAATCTGGAACGTTCAATAATCGCGCCGGGACGGTTATCTTCAGTAAAGCGCGCGATAAAGCTGACAAAGCCTTCATCGGAACTACGGCCGTTATCGGTTGCGAAACGGTTAAACCAAGCCACTGCGTATTGGCAAAGCCTTTTTCGATATCGGCGCGAAAGCGTGGCGCCTCACAGTGTGGATGCCAGGTTTTGATTAAATAATCGACATCTTTCATCACGAATGCGCTATAGCGGGAACGCATCAGCTGTGACGGGCTCGGCGCAAGCTGACCGCCAGTCAGATATCGCTGGCAACATGAGCTATACTCCAGAGCGCTGCCACAGGGGCATAATTGCGACAAAATCGCCTCCATGGAAAAGAATGACGGCGCCAGAGCGCCAAAGTGCATTATGTTAACTGAGCGATGGCGCTGATGTCATGCTCGGAGTGGAAGGATATGTATCTGTACTAATGAGAAAGCTAAAGATTGGTTTAGCGCTAGGGGCTGGCGCCGCGCGCGGTTGGTCGCATATCGGCGTGATCAAAGCGCTGCATCGGGCGGGAGTTGATGTCGATGTGGTAGCGGGATGTTCGATTGGTGCCTTAGTCGGTGCGGCCTACGCCTGCAATCGCCTCCCTGCGCTGGAAAAGTGGGTTAGCTCCTTTAGCAACTGGGACGTGCTGCGATTGATGGATCTCTCCTGGCGGCGCGGCGGACTGTTACGCGGCGAGCGGGTGTTCAATCAATACCGGCAAATTATGCCCGTCGCGCAAATTGAAGCGTGCGAACGCCGTTTTGCCGCCGTGGCGACTAATCTGAGTACCGGGCGCGAATTATGGTTTACGGAAGGCGATCTGCACATGGCGGTCCGCGCTTCTTGTAGTATGCCTGGCCTGATGTCGCCGGTAATGCATAACGGCTACTGGCTGGTGGATGGCGCGGTGGTTAATCCGGTCCCGGTCTCACTGACGCGAGCTTTGGGGGCGGATATTGTGATTGCCGTCGATCTCCAGCATGACGCCCATCTTATGCAACAGGATTTATTATCAATAGAGTCGCCTCGTCCGGAGCCGATAGAGGAGCTCAGTTGGCATTCCCGTCTGCGATCCCGGTTGGGGAGAATGAGTTCTCGCCGTGCGACAATAACCCCCACGGCGATGGAGATTATGTCAACCTCGATACAGGTGCTGGAAAATCGCCTGAAACGTAATCGTATGGCAGGCGATCCGCCGGATATCCTGCTCCAGCCGTTTTGTCCGCAAATCTCCACTCTCGATTTTCATCGTGCTGGCGAAGCGATGGCCGCAGGACAGCTGGCCGTTGAGAAAAAAATGGATGAATTATTACCCTTGGTGCGCACTTCCGCGTAGCGCACTTGTCCAACACTTAAGTAAATTCTGACAGGCGATAGCGTGAATAGCGTGCCACTATTTAATTATCGTCAGCCAGGGGAGAGAACATGACGCAGCCATTGGCGGGAAAACAGATTCTGATAGTTGAAGACGAACCCGTTTTCCGCTCTCTCCTTGATAGCTGGCTAACTTCCCTGGGGGCGACTACCCGCCAGGCGGAAGACGGCATTGAAGCGCTACAGCAAATCGCGATTTCGAAACCGGATCTGATGATTTGCGATATCTCGATGCCGAGGATGAACGGCCTTGAACTGGTTGAGCAGGTTCGCAACCAGGGTGAACAGCTCCCGATTCTGATGATTTCAGCGACCGAAAACATGGCGGATATTGCTAAAGCATTACGTCTTGGCGTGCAGGATGTCTTACTGAAGCCGGTAAAAGATTTTAATCGCCTGCGTGAAACGGTGTATGCATGTCTCTACCCGACAATGTTTAGTTCACGAGTTGAAGAGGAAGAGAGATTATTTGAAGACTGGGACGCGTTAGTTAGCGATCCCCTGGCGGCGTCAAGGTTATTACAGGAACTTCAGCCGCCGGTGCAGCAGGAGATTTCCCATTGTCGTATCAATTATCGTCAGCTTATCTCAGCGGATAAGCCGGGGTTGGTGCTGGATATTGCGCCGTTATCAGAAAACGATCTGGCGTTTTATTGCCTGGATGTCACCCGCGCTGGCGATAATGGCGTTCTGGCGGCATTATTATTACGCGCTTTGTTTAATGGTTTGCTGCAAGAACAACTTGCTCATCAGGGACAGCGCCTGCCGGAAATGGGCGCATTGTTAAAACAAGTTAACCAATTACTCCGCCAGGCCAATTTACCGGGTCAATTCCCATTGTTGGTTGGTTATTATCACAGCGGATTAAAAAATTTGATTCTGGTTTCTGCCGGTCTTAACGGTACGTTGAATACCGGAGAGCATAAAATTCAAATTAGTAACGGCGTTCCATTAGGAACGTTGGGCAACGCATACCTCAACCAAATTAGCCAGCGCTGCACATCCTGGCAGTGCCAAATTTGGGGAGCAGGGGGACGTTTACGCCTGATGTTGTCTGCAGATTGAACAATTCGCTCTATTTTTAGTAGGTGGGATTACCGGGCCTACATTTCCGGTGGTACTATCACTGCGTTTTATGCGTAAAAGTCCTAATTCGAGGGTATCCATACCTTTTCAGACCAGGTTTAACTGATCAGACTGATATACTCGATGCGTTATTTATTGACATTAAGTTCAAAAAACGAACAGTCCAGGAGATTTCAATGGCTGCCCTTAATTCTAAAGTAAGAAAAGCTGTTATCCCGGTAGCGGGATTAGGCACCAGGATGCTACCCGCCACCAAGGCTATTCCGAAAGAAATGCTGCCACTGGTAGATAAACCATTAATCCAATATGTTGTTAACGAATGTATCGCCGCTGGGATTACTGAAATTGTTCTGGTGACACACTCTTCGAAAAATTCTATTGAAAACCATTTCGATACCAGCTTCGAACTCGAAGCGATGCTGGAAAAACGTGTAAAACGTCAGCTTCTGGAAGAAGTTCAGTCTATCTGTCCGCCGCACGTCACCATTATGCAGGTACGTCAGGGGCTGGCTAAAGGTCTGGGCCACGCGGTGCTGTGCGCGCATCCGGTTGTCGGCGATGAGCCGGTTGCGGTTATTCTGCCCGACGTGATTCTGGACGAATATGAGTCCGATCTGACCCGTGATAACCTGGCGGAGATGATTGCTCGCTTTGACGAAACGGGCGCCAGCCAGATCATGGTTGAGCCGGTTGAAGACGTCACCGCTTATGGTGTTGTTGACTGCAAAGGCGAAAGCCTGCAGCCTGGCGAAAGCGTGCCGATGGTTGGCGTTGTTGAGAAACCAAAAGCAGACGTCGCGCCGTCTAATCTGGCGGTAGTCGGTCGTTATGTGCTGAGCGCCGATATTTGGCCGCTGCTGGCGAAAACCCCTCCGGGAGCCGGTGATGAAATTCAGCTGACTGATGCTATCGATATGCTGATCGAGAAAGAAACCGTTGAAGCTTACCACATGAAAGGCAAAAGCCATGACTGCGGTAATAAGCTCGGCTATATGCAGGCCTTCGTAGAATATGGCGTTCGCCATAAAACTCTGGGCGAAGACTTTAAAGCCTGGCTTGCGCAAGCGGTCGCGAAGTAATATTCGCCACCCGAGAAACCGGTTCGCCTGATAGCGAACCGGTTTTTTTATGCCTGATACTTTCAGCGTGTAACGATAAAAAAAATTCCCGCCGAAGCGGGATTTTTTTATCAAGCATAAAGCGAATTAGAGCAGGAAATCGTCCAGTGTTTTACCTTGCTCGTCCATTGCTTTCTTGATGACTGCCGGAGTACGACCCTGGCCAGTCCAGGTTTTAGTTTCGCCGTTTTCATCAACGTAGCTGTATTTTGCCGGACGCGCAGCACGTTTAGTTTTGGTGCCTGCTTTAACTGCTGCCATAGTGCTCAGCAGTTCATTCGGATCAATACCGTCAGCGATCAGCATTTCGCGGTACTGTTGCAGTTTACGAGTGCGCTCTTCAATTTCAGCAGCAGCAGCGCTTTCTTCTTCACGACGTTCGTTAACGACAACTTCTAATTTTTCCAGCATCTCTTCAAGCGTTTCAAGGGTGCATTCTCTTGCCTGCGCACGAAGAGTACGGATGTTGTTCAAAATTTTAAGTGCTTCGCTCATTGTAGTAATCTCAAACTTATATTGTGGGGTGGTTTGTTGAACTAATAATAGAGCGATAAAATCAGATGTGCAATAGGGGAGAATGTAAGGAATTCAAAATTACTTGTTATTTGTCTGGTTGATTAAATAATTTAAGTTAAATTTTCGCGCGACTTCACATCTTCTCGCTTATAGCTTAAGCATGCGCACTGACGCTAAAACCATGAGTCAGGATGATTTTCCTGCGTTTCGAGAGTAAATTTATACTTCCCGTGGATAAATATCACACTTCAGTTTTAGCGCATTAGTTATGGTGATGTTTAATATAAATTGGCGACCAAAACCCATTATAGTTGTCTGGAGAATGGCGGTTTAAGCACAAAACGACAATGATTTGTATCTGCTACCGTGGTGACGGTGATGTCTGAACGCTATTCCTTCGCTGGCCGTTTCATTTGTTGTAAAGCATTGTCATTAAACCAGCAGCAATACCCCCGGTGAAAGCACGGTAGGCTCAGTAATATATGATACAATTGCGCGGTAAAACACATTGATTGGGGTTACGCAGCCGATGGCACAACTTTATTTTTACTATTCTGCAATGAATGCAGGTAAGTCTACTGCGCTGTTGCAGTCGTCGTACAATTACCAGGAACGAGGGATGCGTACCGTCGTTTATACCGCTGAAATTGACGACCGTTTTGGTTCTGGCAAAGTGAGCTCACGAATCGGGCTTTCTTCACCAGCGCGGCTGTATAATCCTCAGACGTCGTTATATGCCGATATAGCGTCAGAACATGCCCGCCAGCCCATCCATTGCGTACTGGTGGACGAAAGCCAGTTCCTGACCCGTGAACAGGTTCATGAGCTCTCAGAAGTCGTGGATGAGCTGGATATCCCTGTATTGTGCTACGGCTTGCGTACAGATTTCCGCGGTGAGTTATTCAGCGGTAGCCAGTATTTGTTAGCATGGTCGGATAAACTGGTTGAGTTAAAAACGATTTGCTTCTGTGGCCGTAAGGCAAGCATGGTGTTACGTCTTGATCAGGAAGGGCGGCCATACAATGAAGGAGAACAGGTAGTGATTGGCGGTAATGAGCGGTACGTTTCCGTATGCCGTAAGCATTATAAAGAGGCGTTAAGCACCGGTTCATTAACTCAGGTGCAAAGTAAGCTGCGTCACGGCGAATAATGCTGTAATTTCATTACCTTCAGGCGTCTAAATGGCGCCTGTTGTCTTTTATGGAATCGGTTCCTTTATTCCGACTTCACCAGATTTATTGCATTCACTACTCCTGGATGTAACTCTAATAAAGTACGAATATAAAAAAAGCCCCATCAATAGATGGGGCTTCGTTCATTTCAATTCTGCGAATTAAGCGGATTTTTTCGCTTTTTTCTCAGCTTTGGCCGGAGCCGCTTCTTTTTTCACAGCCGCCGCTTCACCTTCTACAAAGTCACGACCGTAGTAGGTATCCAGCAGAATCTGTTTCAGCTCGGCGATCAGCGGGTAGCGCGGGTTAGCGCCGGTGCACTGGTCATCGAAGGCGTCTTCAGACAGCTTATCGACGTGAGCCAGGAAATCAGCTTCCTGAACGCCGGCTTCGCGAATAGATTTCGGAATACCCAGTTCAGCTTTGAGGCTTTCCAGCCATGCCAGCAGTTTCTCGATTTTCGCCGCAGTGCGGTCGCCCGGAGCGCTCAGACCCAGGTGGTCTGCGATCTCAGCGTAGCGACGGCGCGCCTGCGGACGGTCATACTGGCTGAATGCGGTCTGCTTGGTCGGGTTGTCATTCGCGTTATAGCGGATAACGTTGCTGATCAGCAGGGCGTTTGCCAGACCGTGAGGAATGTGGAACTGCGAGCCCAGTTTGTGCGCCATTGAGTGGCACACGCCGAGGAAGGCGTTAGCAAACGCGATACCGGCGATAGTGGCGGCGCTGTGCACACGTTCACGGGCTACCGGGTTCTTAGAACCTTCATGGTAAGAGGCCGGCAGATACTCTTTCAGCAGTTTCAGCGCCTGCAGAGCCTGACCATCGGAGAACTCAGAAGCCAGTACGGAGACGTAAGCTTCCAGAGCGTGAGTCACGGCATCCAGACCACCGAAGGCACAGAGAGACTTCGGCATATCCATGACCAGGTTGGCATCGACAATCGCCATATCCGGAGTCAGAGCGTAGTCGGCCAGCGGATATTTCTGTCCAGTTGCATCGTCGGTTACCACGGCGAACGGGGTAACTTCAGAACCGGTACCGGAGGTGGTGGTAATGGCAACCATCTTGGCTTTGACGCCCATTTTCGGGAACTTGTAGATACGTTTACGGATATCCATAAAGCGCAGCGCCAGTTCTTCGAAGTGGGTTTCCGGGTGCTCGTACATGACCCACATGATTTTTGCCGCATCCATCGGGGAACCGCCGCCCAAGGCGATGATTACGTCTGGTTTGAAGGAGTTGGCCAGATCCGCGCCTTTACGCACGATAGTCAGCGTTGGGTCAGCTTCAACTTCAAAGAACACTTCGGTTTCTACGCCAGCCGCTTTCAGTACGGAAGTGATCTGGTCCGCGTAACCGTTGTTGAACAGGAAGCGGTCAGTCACAATCAGCGCGCGTTTGTGACCATCAGTAATCACTTCATCCAGTGCGATTGGCAGTGAGCCACGACGGAAGTAGATAGATTTCGGAAGTTTATGCCACAACATGTTTTCAGCTCGCTTAGCAACGGTTTTCTTGTTGATCAGGTGTTTCGGACCAACGTTTTCAGAGATGGAGTTACCACCCCAGGAACCACAACCCAGAGTCAGGGAAGGTGCGAGTTTGAAGTTATACAGGTCACCGATACCACCCTGAGAAGCCGGGGTGTTAATCAGGATACGAGCCGTTTTCATTTTCTGACCGAAGTAAGAAACGCGAGCCGGTTGGTTATCCTGGTCAGTGTACAGGCAAGAGGTATGACCGATACCGCCCATAGCAACCAGTTTCTCTGCTTTTTCTACCGCGTCTTCGAAATCCTTAGCACGGTACATTGCCAAAGTCGGGGACAGTTTTTCATGTGCGAACGGTTCGCTTTCATCAACAACGGTTACTTCACCGATCAGAATCTTGGTGTTTTCTGGTACAGAGAAGCCTGCCAGTTCAGCAATTTTATAGGCTGGCTGACCAACGATAGCCGCGTTCAGCGCACCGTTTTTCAGGATAACGTCCTGAACAGCTTTCAGCTCTTTACCCTGCAACAGATAGCCGCCGTGGGTTGCGAAACGTTCACGTACTGCGTCATAAACAGAGTCAACAACAACAACAGACTGTTCAGAAGCACAGATTACGCCGTTGTCGAAGGTTTTGGACATCAGTACAGATGCAACTGCACGTTTGATATCAGCAGTTTCATCGATAACAACTGGAGTGTTGCCCGCGCCTACGCCGATAGCTGGTTTACCGGAGCTGTATGCGGCTTTAACCATGCCCGGACCACCAGTCGCGAGGATCAGGTTGATGTCTGGGTGGTGCATCAGTGCGTTAGACAGTTCAACAGAAGGTTGATCGATCCAGCCGATCAGATCTTTCGGAGCACCGGCAGCGATAGCAGCCTGCAGAACGATATCAGCCGCTTTGTTGGTTGCATCTTTTGCACGCGGGTGCGGGGAGAAGATAATGGCGTTACGGGTCTTCAGGCTGATCAGTGATTTGAAGATAGCAGTTGAAGTCGGGTTAGTGGTCGGAACGATGCCGCAAATAATACCGATGGGTTCAGCGATAGTAATGGTACCAAAAGTGTCGTCTTCAGACAGAACACCACAGGTTTTTTCATCTTTATAGGCGTTGTAGATATATTCAGAAGCAAAGTGGTTTTTGATCACTTTATCTTCGACGATACCCATGCCGGATTCGGCAACGGCCATTTTCGCGAGTGGGATTCGAGCATCTGCAGCAGCCAGAGCGGCGGCGCGGAAGATTTTGTCTACTTGCTCTTGAGTGAAACTGGCATATTCACGCTGGGCTTTTTTTACACGCTCTACGAGTGCGTTAAGTTCAGCGACATTAGTAACAGCCATAATGCTCTCCTGATAATGTTAAACTTTTTTAGTAAATCATCTGCTCGAATACGAGAGTATAGTCAGTGCGGTGATGATTTGCTTAACCGATGGAAATCAAAAGCTTACTCGCGCTCACACTCACTGTGATTTACTAAAAGAGTTTAAACATTAGAGTTATTATCTCTAATGCGTCACTTCCAGGTGGCGTAAGCAAGATTACTCACTTCTGGGTACTGATTACGTGATCCAAATCAAAATTTTGCAAAGCTGACACCTTTCAGCATGGCTTTTCGCCATTATAGATAACAGTTAATAAATTGTAGTATGATTTGTTGGCTACATTAGCATGTTTTGCACAACTAGATAACAATAATGAATGATAGCAATTTTAAGAAGTTAGGAGGTGAAAAATGCTGTCAAAAGGCGTATTGTCAGCGCGTCTTTTCAACCTTATTTATGGCTAACATTATCCGGCTTTTGCTTCGGAGCTAACCGTGATTCAGACCCTTTTTGATTTTCCCGTTTACTTCAAATTTTTCATCGGGTTATTTGCGCTGGTCAACCCGGTAGGGATTATTCCCGTCTTTATCAGCATGACCAGTTATCAGACAGCGGCAGCGCGAAACAAAACTAACCTTACAGCCAACCTGTCTGTGGCCATTATCTTGTGGATCTCACTTTTTCTCGGCGACACGATTCTACAACTTTTTGGTATATCAATTGATTCATTCCGTATCGCCGGTGGCATCCTGGTGGTGACAATAGCGATGTCGATGATCAGCGGCAAGCTTGGTGAGGATAAACAGAACAAGCAAGAAAAATCAGAAACCGCGGTACGTGAAAGCATTGGTGTGGTGCCATTGGCGTTGCCGTTGATGGCGGGGCCAGGGGCGATCAGTTCTACCATCGTCTGGGGTACGCGTTATCACAGCATTAGCTATCTGTTTGGTTTCTTTGTGGCTATTGCATTGTTCGCTTTATGTTGCTGGGGATTGTTTCGCATGGCACCGTGGCTGGTACGAGTTTTACGCCAGACCGGCATCAACGTGATTACGCGTATTATGGGGCTATTGCTGATGGCGTTGGGGATTGAATTTATCGTTACTGGTATTAAGGGGATTTTCCCCGGCCTGCTTAATTAATTCCTTTCAAATGAAACGGAGCTGCCATGCTCCGTTTACTTCGTCATTATTTTTACTTTGTTCCTGCGCAGTTATCAAAAGCAAAAGGAATAGGTAAAAATATTCTTCTCAAATTACAGTTAGTTATAAGGATTTCCTTAACTGCTTCTCCTCACCATCATGTTATTTTCGCCACATCATAATCCTGGGCTTGCTGAAGAATAATTGAAATGATATTAGTAATTCCACTGCCTTTGGTAGAGGAAAGTGCTAAATAATAATCAATTGTTAAATTATTGTGCATTTCACTACTGGAACTGTAATCAGAAAAGAGAGACATGCTTAACCAACCTCTATTTGATTGAATTGAAAGATGTTTGTTAAGGCATGGATGCAAGCTATAGATTCTGGTACGGTCAATAAAAGAGAATTGCTTAACAATTTTGCAAAATGTATTGGCGAGTAAGAACCGCATTTGGTACTTTCCGGGCAACAGCCAGGCGATTCTTTATTGGTAATGAGAATAATTAACAATTAAAGATCGTCGCGAAAGAATAATGTGTCTCGACAGGGGAGACACAGTACGAATCGACATAAGGTGATCGTCTGAATCACCAGAATAAATAAAGTCGGTGATAGTAATACGTAACGATAAAGTAACCTGACAGCAGAAAGTCTCCGAGCCTGTGCAGGGTCCCAATCCGGGATTACACATGCTGGTTAATACCAGTAATTATAATGAGGGAGTCCAAAAAACAATGACCAACATCACCAAGAGAAGTTTAGTAGCAGCTGGCGTTTTGGCTGCGCTTATGGCAGGGAATGTCGCGCTGGCAGCTGATGTACCCGCAGGTGTCACACTGGCGGAAAAACAAACGCTGGTACGTAACAATGGTTCAGAAGTTCAGTCATTAGATCCGCACAAAATTGAAGGTGTTCCGGAGTCTAATATCAGCCGAGACCTGTTTGAAGGCTTACTGGTTAGCGATCTTGACGGCCATCCGGCACCTGGCGTCGCTGAATCCTGGGATAATAAAGACGCGAAAGTCTGGACCTTCCATTTGCGTAAAGATGCGAAATGGTCTGATGGCACGCCAGTCACAGCACAAGACTTTGTGTATAGCTGGCAACGTTCTGTTGATCCAAACACTGCTTCTCCGTATGCCAGTTATCTGCAATATGGGCATATCGCCGGTATTGATGAAATTCTTGAAGGGAAAAAACCGATTACCGATCTCGGCGTGAAAGCTATTGATGATCACACATTAGAAGTCACCTTAAGTGAACCTGTTCCGTACTTCTATAAATTACTTGTTCACCCATCAACTTCACCGGTGCCAAAAGCCGCTATCGAGAAATTCGGCGAAAAATGGACCCAGCCTGGTAATATCGTCACCAACGGTGCCTATACCTTAAAAGATTGGGTCGTAAACGAACGAATCGTTCTTGAACGCAGCCCGACCTACTGGAACAACGCGAAAACCGTTATTAACCAGGTAACCTATTTGCCTATTGCTTCTGAAGTTACCGATGTCAACCGCTACCGTAGTGGTGAAATCGACATGACTTATAACAACATGCCGATCGAATTGTTCCAGAAGCTGAAAAAAGAGATCCCGGACGAAGTTCACGTTGATCCATACCTGTGCACTTACTATTACGAAATTAACAACCAGAAACCGCCATTTAATGACGTGCGTGTGCGTACCGCACTGAAATTGGGTATGGACCGCGATATCATTGTTAATAAAGTGAAAGCGCAGGGCGACATGCCCGCCTATGGTTACACTCCACCATATACTGATGGCGCAAAATTGACTCAGCCGGAATGGTTTGGCTGGAGCCAGGAAAAACGTAACGAAGAAGCGAAAAAACTGCTGGCTGAAGCGGGTTATACCGCAGACAAACCGTTGACCATCAACCTGCTGTATAACACCTCCGATCTGCATAAAAAGCTGGCGATTGCTGCCTCTTCATTGTGGAAGAAAAACATTGGTGTAAACGTCAAACTGGTTAACCAGGAGTGGAAAACGTTCCTCGACACCCGTCACCAGGGCACTTTTGATGTGGCCCGTGCAGGCTGGTGTGCAGACTACAACGAACCAACTTCCTTCCTGAACACCATGCTGTCGAACAGCTCAATGAATACCGCGCATTATAAGAGCCCGGCCTTTGACAGCATTATGGCGGAAACGCTGAAAGTGACTGACGAGGCGCAGCGTACAGCTCTGTACACTAAAGCAGAACAACAGCTGGATAAGGATTCGGCCATTGTTCCTGTTTATTACTACGTGAATGCGCGTTTGGTGAAACCGTGGGTTGGTGGCTATACCGGCAAAGATCCGCTGGATAATACCTACACCCGGAATATGTACATTGTGAAGCACTAATGGCAATACGTGGGGCAGGAGTGTTCTGCTCCACGGTGTCTGATTTTTATCGCATTACAGAAGGCACAGGCCAGAAGGTAGGGCAATGTTAAAATTTATTCTACGTCGCTGTCTGGAAGCGATTCCGACGCTATTTATTCTTATTACTATTTCGTTCTTTATGATGCGCCTCGCGCCGGGCAGTCCTTTTACCGGCGAACGTACTTTACCACCGGAAGTGATGGCCAATATCGAAGCGAAATATCATCTTAATGATCCGATCATGACACAGTATTTCAGCTACCTGAAACAACTGGCGCATGGCGATTTCGGTCCATCGTTTAAATATAAAGATTATTCGGTCAATGACCTGGTTGCATCCAGTTTTCCCGTTTCTGCCAAACTGGGAGCCGCAGCATTTTTTCTTGCGGTAATACTGGGTGTTAGTGCTGGCGTTATTGCCGCATTAAAGCAAAACACCAAATGGGACTATACCGTGATGGGGCTGGCAATGACCGGGGTTGTTATCCCCAGTTTTGTGGTTGCGCCATTATTAGTCATGATATTTGCGATCATTTTGCATTGGCTGCCGGGCGGTGGCTGGAATGGTGGAGCGCTTAAATTCATGATATTGCCAATGGTGGCGTTATCACTCGCCTATATCGCCAGTATTGCGCGTATTACCCGTGGCTCTATGATTGAGGTTTTACACTCCAACTTTATTCGTACTGCCCGGGCGAAAGGATTACCTATGCGGCGGATCATTTTACGCCACGCATTAAAACCTGCTCTGTTACCCGTGCTCTCCTATATGGGGCCCGCATTTGTCGGCATTATTACCGGTTCGATGGTCATCGAAACCATTTATGGTTTACCGGGGATTGGGCAATTGTTCGTTAATGGCGCATTGAACCGTGACTATTCCTTAGTGTTAAGTCTGACCATTCTGGTTGGCGCGTTAACCATTTTGTTTAATGCCATTGTCGATGTGCTATATGCGGTTATCGACCCGAAAATCCGTTACTGATACTGGAGCTCGCGATGATGTTAAGTAAGAAAAACAGCGAGACGCTGGAAAATTTCAGTGAAAAGCTGGAGGTCGAAGGGCGCAGCTTGTGGCAGGACGCACGTCGACGTTTTATGCATAACCGTGCGGCGGTTGCCAGTCTGATAGTGCTGGTGCTGATCGCGTTATTTGTAATCCTGGCACCGATGCTTTCGCAGTTTGCCTATGACGATACTGACTGGGCGATGATGTCCAGCGCCCCGGATATGGAGTCCGGTCACTACTTTGGTACTGACTCATCCGGTCGCGACCTGCTTGTGCGCGTTGCGATTGGCGGGCGTATCTCACTCATGGTCGGTGTTGCTGCGGCACTGGTGGCAGTGGTCGTGGGGACACTTTATGGTTCGCTTTCCGGTTATCTGGGCGGTAAAGTGGATTCGGTAATGATGCGTCTGCTGGAAATCCTCAACTCCTTCCCATTCATGTTCTTCGTCATTTTGCTGGTGACCTTTTTCGGTCAAAACATCCTGCTGATTTTCGTGGCGATTGGCATGGTTTCCTGGCTGGATATGGCTCGTATTGTACGTGGGCAAACCCTGAGTCTGAAGCGCAAAGAGTTTATTGAGGCGGCACAAGTTGGCGGTGTATCGACGCCGGGCATTGTTATTCGCCACATTGTGCCGAACGTACTCGGTGTGGTGGTGGTCTATGCGTCGCTTCTGGTGCCCAGCATGATCCTCTTTGAATCTTTCCTTAGCTTCCTGGGATTAGGTACACAAGAGCCGTTAAGCAGCTGGGGTGCATTGCTGAGTGATGGCGCGAACTCGATGGAAGTCTCTCCATGGTTACTGTTGTTCCCAGCGGGATTCCTCGTGGTAACGCTGTTTTGTTTCAACTTTATCGGCGATGGCTTGCGTGATGCCCTCGACCCGAAAGATCGTTAAGGAGTGCAGCCATGAGCGTAATTGAAACTGCAACTGTGCCGCTCGCACAACAACAGGCTGACGCACTGCTGAACGTGAAAGATTTGCGTGTCACCTTTAGTACCCCGGATGGCGACGTCACGGCGGTCAATGATTTGAATTTTTCGCTACGTGCCGGAGAAACGCTGGGCATCGTAGGTGAGTCTGGTTCGGGCAAATCGCAAACCGCATTTGCGTTGATGGGTCTGTTGGCTGCCAACGGACGTATTGGCGGATCGGCAACCTTCAATGGGCGTGAAATCCTCAATTTGCCAGAGCGTGAACTCAATAAACTGCGAGCTGAACAAATCTCAATGATTTTTCAGGACCCAATGACTTCGTTGAATCCCTATATGCGCGTCGGTGAGCAGTTGATGGAAGTGCTGATGCTGCATAAGAACATGAGCAAAGCTGAGGCGTTTGAAGAATCGGTGCGGATGCTCGATGCGGTAAAAATGCCGGAAGCGCGTAAACGCATGAAAATGTACCCGCACGAATTTTCTGGCGGCATGCGTCAGCGAGTCATGATTGCGATGGCATTGCTATGTCGACCTAAGCTGCTGATTGCGGATGAACCCACTACTGCGCTGGACGTCACCGTACAGGCGCAGATCATGACGCTACTGAATGAACTGAAGCGGGAATTTAATACCGCCATCATTATGATTACCCACGATCTTGGCGTGGTGGCGGGGATCTGCGACAAAGTGCTGGTAATGTACGCCGGGCGCACGATGGAATATGGCAACGCGCGCGATGTCTTTTATCAACCCGTACATCCTTATTCTATCGGTTTGCTCAACGCGGTGCCGCGTCTCGATGCGGAAGGTGAAACAATGTTGACTATTCCGGGTAATCCGCCAAACCTGCTGCGATTACCGAAAGGTTGCCCGTTCCAGCCACGTTGTCCGCATGCGATGGATATTTGTAGTAGCGCACCGCCGCTGGAAGAGTTTACGCCTGGCCGTCTGCGTGCTTGCTTTAAACCGGTGGAGGAACTGTTATGAATGCTGTAACCGAAGGAAGAAAAGTCCTCCTCGAAATCGCCGATCTGAAAGTGCACTTTGAAATCAAAGATGGCAAACAGTGGTTCTGGCAACCGCCGAAAACGCTCAAAGCCGTCGATGGTGTAACTCTTCGCCTGTATGAAGGGGAAACATTAGGTGTGGTAGGGGAATCGGGATGCGGTAAGTCCACCTTTGCTCGCGCCATCATTGGCCTGGTTAAAGCGACCGACGGTCATGTTGCCTGGTTAGGTAAAGAGTTGCTGGGCATGAAGCCCGATGAATGGCGTGCCGTACGCAGTGATATTCAGATGATTTTCCAGGATCCGTTGGCATCGCTGAACCCGCGTATGACCATCGGCGAGATCATCGCTGAACCACTGCGTACTTATCATCCGAAAATGTCACGCCAGGAAGTTCGCGAGCGCGTGAAGGCGATGATGCTGAAAGTCGGTTTGTTGCCTAACCTGATTAACCGCTATCCGCATGAGTTCTCCGGTGGGCAGTGCCAGCGTATCGGGATTGCTCGCGCTCTTATTCTTGAACCGAAGCTGATTATCTGTGATGAGCCGGTGTCGGCGCTGGACGTGTCAATTCAGGCGCAGGTGGTCAACCTGCTCCAGCAGTTGCAACGTGAGATGGGATTGTCATTAATTTTTATCGCTCACGACCTGGCCGTGGTAAAACACATTTCCGATCGTGTGCTGGTGATGTATCTCGGCCATGCGGTAGAACTGGGGACCTATGATGAGGTCTACCACAATCCACTACATCCTTACACCAGGGCATTGATGTCGGCAGTCCCCATACCTGATCCGGATCTGGAGAAGAACAAAACCATCCAGTTACTGGAAGGGGAATTACCGTCGCCGATCAACCCGCCTTCCGGTTGTGTTTTCCGTACCCGTTGTCCGATTGCCGGTCCGGAGTGCGCCAAAACACGTCCTGTGCTGGAAGGGAGTTTCAGACACGCCGTTTCTTGCCTGAAAGTCGATCCGCTTTAAAAGCAATAAGGGCTGACAGTTGTCAGCCCTTATTCACGCCAAAAGCGATTATTTATTCCCGCCAGATGATATGGCAAAGTTTGTGATCTTTTTCGCGGCATAACAGAATGCGCGCGAAAACATCGTTGATTTCACCATCTTCACTGTCCGCCAGACCAATCACCACTTCGGCAAAAAAGTCCGGGTTCAAATCGAAATCAACATGTTCCTGCCAGTCTTCCGCCGGATCGAATAACTCCGCGCCGCCGCGCTCTTCAAACTGAAGATTGAACAGCAGAACATCAGCTGGATCGAGATTGTCGGCAGCCAGTTCGAGAAAAATATCGTAGGCCTGCTCAAGCGTTTCATCTTCAGTCAGGCGATTGTTTAGATCCATATCCATAGTCACTACCTGTTTAACCTCTGTTGGCGACGTTTTACAGCAACGGGCTGAAGAAGTAAAACAGTCGCTCGGCGACACGTTGCCATAATGGACGTTTTAGCCATAAACGGGCATCGAGCAGACGAGAACGCGAAATATAATCGTCCTGAACGGCGGCGAGGTCTGCACCAAAACCTTTATCGTCGATTGCCAGGGTAATCTCGAAATTTAGCCACAGACTACGCATATCAAGGTTAACGGTGCCAACCAGACTTAGTTCACCATCGACCAGCACGCTCTTGGTATGCAGTAACCCGCCTTCAAACTGATAAATTTTAACCCCAGCAGCCAGCAGTTCCGTAAAGAATGCGCGGCTGGCCCAGCCGACCAGCATCGAGTCATTTTTTCGCGGAAGGATAATACTGACATCCACCCCGCGCTGCGCCGCCGTGCAAATCGCATGAAGTAAATCATCGCTTGGCACAAAATAGGGCGTTGTCATGATCAAATATTCACGAGCCGAATAAGCAGCAGTCAATAATGCCTGGTGAATGAGATCTTCCGGAAAGCCGGGGCCAGAAGCAATTGTGTGAATAGTGTGACCGCTGGCCTGCTCAAACGGCATAATATTGACATCTGGTGGCGGCGGCAGAATACGTTTCCCGGTTTCAATCTCCCAGTCGCAGGAATAAATAATCCCCATCGCGGTGGCGATGGGGCCTTCCATACGCGCCATCAGATCAATCCATTGCCCTACGCCCGCATCTTGTTTGAAGTAGCGAGGGTCGACCATATTCATGCTGCCGGTGTACGCGATGTAATTATCAATCATGATCATCTTGCGATGTTGGCGCAGGTCCATACGGCGTAAAAACACACGCATCAGATTGACCTTTAAGGCTTCGACAACTTCAATACCAGCATTACGCATTAGCTCGGGCCACGGGCTGCGGAAAAAAGCCACACTCCCGGCGGAGTCGAGCATCAATCGGCAATGAATACCACGCCGTGCAGCGGCCATTAATGATTCAGCCACCTGGTCCGCCATGCCGCCGGGCTGCCAGATATAAAACACCATCTCAATATTATGGCGCGCGAGCTGGATGTCGCGGATTAACGCCTGCATCACATCATCTGACTCGGTCATCAGTTGTAGCTGATTCCCTTTGACCCCAGCGATCCCCTGACGACGCTCGCAAAGCTTGAATAATGGCGCAGCGACACTGCTATTTTCTTCGGCGAAGATATGCTTACAGGCTTTAAGGTCGTTAAGCCATTTTGCGGTGGAAGGCCACATCGCTCTGGCGCGTTCAGCGCGGCGTTTGCCTAAATGGAGCTCGCCAACGGCAAGATAGGCAATAATTCCGACTAACGGCAGAATGTAAATAATCAACAGCCAGGCCATCGCGGAGGGAACTGCGCGTCGTTTCATTAGAATGCGTAAAGTTACGCCTGCAATGAGCAACCAGTATCCCAGAATGGCCAACCAACTCACCAACGTATAAACGGTTGTCATAGATTAGAAATCCTTTTGAAAGCGCATTGTTATGAGTTTACGCATATGGATTCATCTGGCAAATAAAAACGCGGGAAAAGCACTGGTCAGCGTCAGGGGCGGGGGTATAATGACCATTCTGTTGTTGCATAGAGTAGTTAACATGAAGCGGAGTAGAACGGAAGTGGGGCGCTGGCGCATGCAGCGTCAGGCTAGCCGACGTAAATCGCGTTGGCTTGAGGGGCAGTCGCGCCGAAATATGCGTATCCACAGCATCAGGAAGTGCATTCTAAACAAACAGCGTAACTCGTTATTGTTTGCGATCTACAATATCTAAATGTACTGGGCACCATTGCGGTGCCCAATAAGTTTACTCTTCCGTCTTTAAACTCTATTTTTGCGCCGATTCTTTACTGTCAGCTTTCGTTTCTTGTTCATCGTTATCGCTGAAAATGCCATGACCGGAGTTCAACAACATTGAAACGAGCATATCATTATTAATCTCTTCACCATTTAAAACTCGCGCCAGAATTTCGCTGCCAAACAGTTGTGGTGAGAGGATGATATCCGGATGTACCATCTTAATCTTATTCAGGTTTTTGCTATCACTGACGGCGAGAACTGTTTTGACATCACTGCTCATATCTTTTGCCGAGAGTACAACAAACGCGTTATCTGCATCGTTATCACTCAGAGCCAGAATGGCCCGGCATCGATCAATTCCTGCTTTCTTTAATACTGAACTGTCATTACTGTCACCGGGGATAACATCGGCGTTATCGCCTAAGCGTTGCTCAAGTTGCTTGATATCATCTTCAGGCAAGTTGCTGATAACCGTTACGTTTTGTCCGCGTTGATTCAGTTGCAGAATCGTATTGATGGCGAGAATCGAATGTCCGCAAACAATAAAATGATCTTTACGATGCATTGTATGATTGTTTCCTTTTACAAGTTTGTTGAATCCCCCGCGGATAAGCGGACCAAAAATTGAGGTCATAGATGTGGCAAAAACGGTAATGCCGGAAATAATGACCGAAATAGTGAACAATCGTGCTGATTCAGAAACAGGGACAATATCGCCATAGCCGACGGTTGACATGGTTTCTATCGAAAAATAGAACGCGGTCATCAAACTTTCTATTCGCGGATTAAAACCTTCGCTTAAATAAAGCGCACCGTAAGTGGAGTAAAACAGTAACGTCGTGAAACTAATAAATGCGAAAATTGTCCCGGCTGCTGCGCTACTGTGGGAGAAGTCTTTGCGCAGTATCAGCAAAAACACCAGCGTAAAAATGCAAAATCCAATACTAAATTTCAGCCAGGGATAAAAATGCAGAGTGTAAATTAGCGCTATCAACAACAAAATGATACTGATTGCCCATGCGAGCTTTGCCCGGAACAGTAAGCCAATGGAGTTCAGGACAAGAAATACGCCGAGCATAAATAGTGGGGCGTTTGCCAGTAAGGAGAGATCCAGCTCTGAAAATGCTTTGATATGGAAAATATCAAGCAAATTGACCGACATACCATAGATTGTTTTAAAAATAAGCAATCCATTTAAAAAGACGGCCAGCGCGAGAATGTCGTGCCGTAGGGTCACCCATAAATTTGTTGCTGTTTGTTTGAATGTAGCCCAGTGACTCACTGATACCTCTGTAACCACAATTTTGTTTAATTATCTCAACGTGCACATTTTCTGAACATACATGCGGCACGTGAATGTGTTAAACAATAGTAGATGACTTTATCCGCAGTAATCAAAGGTTTTGAGTGAGCAACTCTGCGTCAGGAAAGGGCATTTTTCCTGAATATGCTCACATCATATAAAGAAATACAGATAAAGTTATTATCTGCTTGTGGGGGTGAATGCACTGACCGACCTATAAGGAAAGGCCAAACAAGAACACGGTTGCAAAAACCGTGCCCTTAAATATTGAATCTCTATTCAGAACACTTTCTTAAATTGTCATTTGGCATATTACGAACAATTCCGCGTAAAAACGTTCTGTTACGCTAAACCCTTATCCAGCAGGCTTTCAAGGATGTAAACCATAACACTCTGCGAACTAGTGTTACATTGCGTGTAGCTTTGAGTGGGCAACTTTGTGTACACTTTTGTGTACCCAAAAACAAAAATGTGTACCCATTCAATGATCACCGACACAAAGCTCAGGAAGGCGCTCGGCAAGAAAAGAGATGATATCGAGATTATTTCTGATTCGCACGGGCTCAACGCCAGAATCAGCCAGGCCGGAAAAATATCATTTTTCTATCGGTATCGCTGGGCCGGTAAAGCGGTAAAACTCAATGTTGGTGATTATCCTGCAATGAGTATCACCCAGGCAAGAGAGCGTCGCCAACAATTCAGAAACTGGTTAACTGAGGGACTGGATCCGCGAGAGCAGGTGAAGCTGGATAAGCAGACCCGACAGGAAGCGATGTCCGTTGCCGAAGCGTTCAATTACTGGATTGAAAGGCACTGTATCGCTAACGGGCTAGTTAAAGTCGATTACTATCGCCAGGTGTTTGAGAAACATATCGCCGAACCGATGAAGAATGTCAAAGTCGATAACACAGCGAAAATGCACTGGATCAACGTCTTCGATTCTATAGAAAGCAGGGTGATGGCTCATTACATGCTTTCGCTGTGCAAACGGGCGTTTAGGTTCTGCGTTAACAGAAGTGTGATCGCCTCAAACCCACTCGAGGGATTACTGCCATCTGATGTCGGGCAAAAGCCTAAAAAGAGAACTCGCAGGATGGACGATGACGATCTGCGCAAAATCTATCAGTGGTTGAAAAGCCATATGTCGATAGAGTCCGTTTTCCTGGTGAAATTTATTATGCTTACCGGATGCCGTACGGCTGAGATTCGACTTAGTGAGAGATCATGGTTTCGATTGGATGATAATGAGTGGGTCGTGCCTGCGGGCAGTTATAAAACTCGGGTACATATTAGAAGGGGACTCTCAGACGCCGCCGTTAACCTGGTCAGAAATCACCTCAAGAAAATAAACACCAATCACCTGGTGACTTCACAACGTAAAATTGATGGCGGGATCAAAGATTCGCCCGTTCATTCACCTGTGGCATCCAATTACGCCCGTTCTATTTGGAATGGAACAGGTATGGCAGAGTGGTCGCTTCATGATATGAGGCGGACGATAGCCACAAATCTCTCTGAGTTAGGTTGCCCGCCGCACGTAATTGAAAAGCTGCTCGGGCATCAGATGGTGGGGGTTATGGCGCATTACAACCTTCATGACTATATCGATGATCAGAAACACTGGCTCCGCGTTTGGCAGAGCCATCTTGAAGAGATCATCGGAGAGCCCTTCAGTTAATTTATCTTCTTTTTATCCTCCCACTCTTTGATTGACTCAGAGCGCCAGCGGTTAGGGTTGCCGGGCCAGTCAGGGGGTGGGAACGGGCATACGAAGCCCCGAGGCATTGTGTCTGCACTTTGCCATGACCAAAGGGTTTTGCGTGAAATTTTGTAGCGACTGGTCAGGTCTGACGTTACCAAAATATCATCCATAGCTCTCTCCAGTTGCCCGTTCGGGCCATTCAAAATCTTTTTCAACCAACCTGCCCGGGCAGGGAGCGGAGACGGCGCATGCCGGTCATCGCTGTGGCCACGTAGCTCGCCTTTCGGTTCACCACCTCCACCCAGACTTTCACGCCTTCAACCTTCACCGTATAAGTCTCTTTCATCTTGCTTCGCCCATAGTCGCCATATGTTTGCAAGTGAGCTGCCAGCGCGATGTCGCATGCTTGGCGAGCTAAAGGTGATTGCTTACTTCCTCGATTGATCAGTCGCATATAATCTCCTTGAGGGAGGGTTACCCCTCCCGGTTTCGTCAGGCCACGTATTCCGGTTTCATATCCGCCAGGGTGATGCTGAATTGATCGTGCAGTTCATCGCCTAAGTGACGCTTTGAAGATGCAAGCATGCGCTCGGCTTCAGCGAACCGTTCGGCTGCATGCGGCTCGTCGGGCTGGGGCAGGGATTTAATAGCCTCCTCAACCTTGTTGCGTGCATCCACTAGGTAATAACGCTTTACGGCTTTGTTTTTCAGCTCGGTGAATAGTGCGGATCCCAGCGTAGCTTTCGCCGTTTCAATGTCGGCACGCAGCGATTTGGCGCTATCCACGTCCTGAGCAGATTCGATGCGTTCGCGGAAATCATCGGCAAGAGAGTCGACATTTACCGACGATTCCTGTGCGCTTTGCGTGGTTGTGACGGTGTCACCTGAGATATCAGCCAGGCTAACGCGTTGCGGCGTTGGGTTGATCTCTTTTTCTGTGCGCTGTTCAATCTCATCAGGGGTGTACACACCAAGAACAACTGCAGGGCAATACAGGCGCGCCCAGTATTTGAGTGCCAGATAAGCGATCTGCTGTTTCGGGTTTGATACCCAAAGTGGAGAATTACGTGTGATTACGCTGGAGAGGAAAACAGGCTCTCCCCAGGTGATATCACTTTCACCGCGAATAACGGCACCTACCCGTACCGACAGTCCTTGTTCATCAGCACTTTCCCAACCGCGTACCATTTCTTTCTTGTCGTACGTCCCGCCACCTTTCGCAGGCTTTTTAACGGTTATCTCGCGGCTGCTGGCACATTTCGACCAGTCGCCCTCGTACTCATAGTGAAAGCGGCCAACGATGGCGTTTGAGCTGGAGATCACCGCATTAACCAGTTGCGCTTCGTATCCCAGGACACCGTTAACCAGGTGCGTCTTTTGCGCCACGGCGTAAGGGTTCATACCCCACTGCATCGCCTGCATGATGATGGCCATGCAGTCTGCCGGATTGCCGCGGAGGTGCTCAGGCACCGTTACGGCTGCCTGTGCCATCAACCCGGCGACAGACTGAAGCTGGGTTAAAGCCTGCACGTTGAAAATGGCATTGCTGGCTGAGATCGTGTTTGGAGTCTGCTGTTCAGCGGTTACGATATTCGTGTTTTCCATCATCATTCCCCTTATGCCTGAGTACGCAGCGCTTCAAGGCGGCGCAGGTCGAAGTCGTTCAGTTCGTCGGTGTAGTCAGCAGTGATTGGCGCTGGCCATTCACCTGTGTCGAATCCGGTTGCGATATTGCGCATCGCTTTGCGGTACTCGAGCATACCCAGCTCCAGTAGTTCAGCGGATGCCTCGATGATGGCGATCCAGTGGTAGTTCTCGTCTTTGTTGACGAAAATCCAGAAGAACTGATCCAGCGCTGCGGTTTCGCAGTACATAGCCGCGCTCAGGTGATAATCACGTTCAATAATTTCCCGGTGTAGCCTGGCGCGCAGGCTTTCCTGCTTAACATTCCACATGCTGATGGTTTTCAGGTCAGCACCGATACGCACGCCGTCTAGGTCGATCTCAAGATCAGGGCGCACACGAACTTCCAGTCCCGTCTCCTCGTCAAAGCCAAAGTAGCTCACCTCAACGGCGCGGCTCGGGTGGGTTAGCAGCATGCCTGCGGTCGGGTGTGCCAGAAGCGCTTTTTGAATATTCAGCGCGGTGCTCAGCTGCTGGCGGGTGACCAGCACTTTTCCTTCCGGGTTATCGCGCCAGGCATCCAGCAGTTCGTCGGCAAATACGGCATCTGGTTTGACTGCCTTCACGGCCTGGATCATGTCTGCTTTGGTACCGGACACTTTCAGTGGTGCCGGTTTCTGTGCTTCCTGAGCCACAAGGTCAGGGTTGATGATTGCCAACTGCTCCAGCAGCGCGTCACGGCTGCCGCTGGTTTTAACCGGCGGCGGCAGGGTGGCGTTGTACTCTTTAATGCATGCCTTCATTGCCGTCGCCGTCTGCTTCTGGTCACCATCAATACGCTGGAAGTCAGCTGGCAGCGCCATATAGTTCTGTGCCGTTTCTTCCAGGTTAGCGCCAAGCGGAACCTGCGGCGGCAGGGTGGCGTTGTACTCTTCCAGTAACACCTTGATGTCGTCGGCAGACAGCAGCGCCGGCAGGCTGGCATTGTGCTCATCGATAAAGGCGCGCAGGGTCGCGGCCGTTGTGAATGCGCCTTCAGGGATCACCGGTTCAACGCTGAATTCTGCGTCCAGTAGTTCAGGCTGCAACGCCAGCGCATGCACCAAGTTGCCCATGTCCAGCACCGCTGAGCGCTCTTTGACGATGGTTTTCTCTACGTGGCGCGCATTGAAGTACATCAGCGAAACGCGCGCATCTTTCACCTGGGTTGAGCTGATGCCGTTGGCGGCGTGGTAAACCTCGTTTGGCAGCCCTTCATAGCGGCCTGGCTCGAAATAAGCGGGATAAACAACAGCTGGTTCGTCAGATTGCGCTTCTGGCTCGGTTTGTGCTGCAACTGGTTCGGTTTGGCTTACAGAATCGCTATTTTTGGCGACAGAATCCGTATTCTGGTTTACATCGTCCTTCTGGCTGGTATCTGACTCTTCACCAGACTCCAGACTGCTTTCGCCTGGCTGTACTTCATCACCAACATTTTTTTCATCACTGACAGTTTCTTGAACCTGCACATTGCTGGTGGTTTCCGTAGCCTGTTTCGTGCCATGAGTTGCTGAGTTCTGCAGTAAAGCCGTAACATCGAATATTCCGTTGCCGACATTTTTAACCAGTTCTTGTTCGGCTTTATGTGGTTGTGCTGTCGCTTCCTCTGCGCGGCGGCGTGCTTCTTCTTCACGTACGCGTTGCAGGTTCTCTTCGTGAGTGCAGAAGGATTTGCGCGGAGACTCCTTACCTTCAGGTTGGGGAATTTCCTGTGCTGCGGGTTCAGCCTCATGCAACGGCAATAACTCGACCGCGGAATTGAACGCGGCTGTCATGGTCTGGTTAACAAATTCCAGGTGAGCGACAGGAGTTAAATGAATATTTTCCGGTGCGATACGTACCAGGTTAAAAATAGCCGTGCGGTTAACACCCAGAACGCCTGGCTGATTGCGCAGGATGTTGCTCCATGATTTCCATGGTTCTTCTTTTTTGGTCACGATTTCTTTAGCGCGACGAAGAATGCTGCCCGGGATCTCGAAGTGGTTGAAGTCCATAGGCAGAAGGGCACATGCAATCTCTAAATCGAGAGTGTCAAGGGTATGGTATGTATCAGGTCCACGGTCAGTGACGTAACCGCCGTTGGCATTGGTTCCGGAATCAGTACGCTGCACACTACTGATGCGATTACCGGCGGCCCATTCGCGAACAAGGATACCGCGGTCGATGTGATCTGTAGCGAACCACAATTTCAAAAACTGGATTAAGGTTGCGAGTTCAGGGATTTTTCCATCGACAGGGAAGACTTTCTTAACGGCATTCACGACTTTATGAATATCGTGCTCAATGGCTTTTTTGAATGCTTCCACATTCTCAGCTGCCAGCAGCAGGTTCTGGACGTACGCGTCATCGGTGTCCATCTCAAGGCGGACAATCTCATTTTTCTGCCCTGCGTCGATGTGATAGAGATATTCACCATCACCGATGAACTGAGCCAGTACGCGCTGGCGGAATGGCAGGGTGGCAACAACGATCAGGTTCGGTTGCTGTGTCTGCTGGGATTGCTCTTCGGTATCGACTTCACCATCAACGACGCCACCTTCTGCCCGGCCGTTCTCGTCGGTCTGGATACCGTCCTCAACAGTGAGATCTTGACCAGTTGTAACGTCAGCAGCGTTGCTGGTTTCAGTTTTGAGCAACTGCAACTTACCACTGCGCCAGTCTTCTACCAGTTGATTGCGGTCACCGGCATCGGTGTTCACCCAGTCAGACATGAATGCAGCGATCAATCTTGGTTCGTGCTCTTCGTCTGGTGTGAAAATGTCCTTAACCGCCCGAATCATTTTCCACTCAGCATTCAGGCTGAGTTTGGCGGTCGCGGGCACATCGTTCCTTGCCACAAGCAGGCTATGGAGATATGTATTGCCTTCATCCAGTGACATTTCGCTGGCAGCCAACTGCTGCTCTTTAGTGACGTGGGTTTGGTATTTATCGTTCATCAGATGGACGGCAAAGCGGACCGCTGGAGTACGGTTTTCAACCGGGACAATTTCGGACGCAGTCGCATCTTCAACGATTACGGTCGGAGTAGGTGTGTAGGGGGCGTCAACGGAACCAGTAGACACACCAGCGGCTTTTGGCAGCCAGGTGCGCCCATCGTCCTGAAGCTCGTAGCGATCACACCAGGTAAAATCAACTTCACCTTCTTTCGGCAGACCGTCGACAACTGGGAAATCAGTGCGAATCGGTTTGGCGTAGTCCTTACCCCGACCTGTTTCGATACCTGCATCTTCCAGCGCAACATCCAGCATCAGATTGGCGCGAGCCTCGGTTTTAGCAGTGAACCAGACCACTGCATCTTGCTTTCCGGATTTCTGAGTGGCTTTAACCACATTAAAGAATTCCATGTGAGATCCTCATTTTTGGGTGTTAGAATCCCCGGACCATTGATAGCGCCCATTGGGTTAACTTTGGTTTTAATGTTGTTTCCGGTGTAACTTTGGTCGGTACCACCGGACGTAGATCCCGCCTTGCGCGGGTTTTACGTTAGCCTTCGTGAGCCATCTGGTCGTGCGAAGCGCAACGTTTGGAGCAATACTCTTTTTCTTTGCGCGCCAGCTGTGAGCCGTTGCGATAGAGAAGGGTGCTCTTGATTACTTCCTCCGTTTTAACCGGCTTGCCGCAATATCCGCATTTCTTGTCTAACATGACATCCTCCGCTAGTGGCTGAGTCCATGCCCCAGACCGTTCAGATAAACTTCAACCAGCAAATCCTTGGTGTAAGTCATTTCTACGCCGCGATGCAGATACAAACGTCCGCGAGCGTTAGCTGATGCCGTCCAGGTTGAGTCTTTGTGTTTGACGAGCATCCCCGGCTGAACTGCGCCGCGGTTTACTGTCTGTGTACCGTAGTGCTGATGAACCATGATGTTCTCCAGTTTTTCTGAGTGAACTTCGCTGGTGGTGCCGCGGCGCTGATCTTCACGGTTGAGCGTTTTAACTCTGCAATTCACCACCGCGAAGCTCACTCTGTGCTTTGCCCTTGTCGCCAGGCTGGCGGAACGTTTCAAACCTACTGCGCGTTAATCTCACCACCTCATTCCGGTCTTCGTATGCCCCGGACGGCTTCTTCGTGGGCGTCCTGCTTTGGTGGTTGTGTTGATGGAGTAATTAAACACAATGTTTATTTGCGTGTCAACATAATGAGTGTTTTTATATAAACAAAAAGTTTAGTTGGTTGCGCTCGTTGGCACGAGTAGTATGTTTTATGGTCTATTTTGTGGTTATAAAAAAATCGATGAGGGTGAGTTATGGATCGTGACGAACTGGAAGAAGACCGCGCAGCGTTTATTGCGGGGGAGATTGGTGGCGCAGTTGTCAGTCTGATAGCTAACGGGATTGTGATCAGCCGCGATGCGATTGTGGATAGTCTAGAGGCTAAGCGCAGGGTAGTGGGAAACGTCATTCACAAGTGGGTATTGCGGGATGCGGTTGCTATGGTGAGAAAAGGGCAATAAAAAACCCAGTTCGGTAACTGGGTTATTGCTTTATTCAACAGATGATGGGGGGGTCGGTGCTTTCTTAAAGATCGACCACTGAGAAATGTAGGTCAGCAACCTTGAGCTTAACTCGAGTTCTTTTCGTAATATTTCGTCATAACGTTTTTTTGCTGCTTGCATGGTCGCATCACTAGCGTGATTGTCATCCATAATGATCTTTAGCCTTTTCTTTTCTCGGCTTGAGCATATTGTAAATAACAGACCTGTAAATGACATTCCACCAAAATCCTTTAACGTTTTGATTACAAAAAGAAGAATCAAAGACAGAAAAGGAACAGATCTGTAGGCCCAATCACGAAACTCACCGTCAGGAAAGAAGATAGGAATAGCATCTGTAGCATAACCACATATGAGGGAGACAATTAGAAAAGGTAGTCCATTTTTAGCTACATTTTTAACGTTATCGTTAGCCATGATTTTTTCCCGAGAACGATTTCGAGTCAACATGTAACTTTTGTGTTTTGACTACATAATACGCAAATCCAATCTTAACTAACCAATAAGCTACTGGTATGAGTGCTGCGTAAAGAGGGATATAGTACATAACCTTACCTCCTGTTAACCACACTATAACACCTAGCATCACTATTAGCGCGACAGAAAATGCTTTCAGCCCAACACAGCTATCAGGATGTGAAACACTGTTCCTTAGCAACAATATCCTGGATTCATCAAGTGTGTAAGGAATATCGCCAACATGATTTTCGATTTTTGGGAAGGTCTCAAATACTTCAACCCGATCAATCGAAATAATTGAGCTTGATTGATGATCTAAGCAAACTGCAGCCACTGTTATCCCTCTCGAACCTTTAGTGATACTCGGTTAGCAGCAAATGTGGCAATGAAACCACATTCTACACATATAACAGGGAATGCCCATATACCTCGGCCAGCTGAATGAGGTAGAGGAAGGGTAATTATTGCAGGATAGTCTTGACTATCTTCTCGTGGAGGAACTCCCCAAAGCGTATGCTTACAAAGCGGACAGGCCATCTCGCCATGTTTTTCTTCGAGGCGTTGAAAATAATCTCGAAATTCTTGTCTTGATATTGATAGCGTCAATGCTGTTGTATTGACACTTTCCTGACTTTTTTCTTCTTCAACCTGTTCGCCCATCTCAGCTCTCAATATAATGATAATTAACTGGTAAGTGAATTTTGCATATCGTTAAGATGTATCCCATTGGTACAGAAACATCTGAGGGGTAAGTAGCTTTTAACTACCGTGCTACTCACCATCCCCCTTAATCCGCCGTCCCATGTACTTGGCGTACAGTTCATCGAGTTCTTTCAACCGTAGAGATACGATCCGCAACATGTTCTGTTGTTCTTCTTCGTTTGGGAGTTGATTATAGAGTTCCAACAGTCTCCGTTCGTCGTGTCTCAAACCGTCCTTAGCATCCACGTCCTGACCTAGAACCCACTCAAGACTTACGCCTAGCGCATCGGCAAGTTTTATTGCTGAGCTTTTTCCTATCGCTCCTCTGACAAACCAGTTGTTGACTGATTGTGCGCTCACACCACAGATTCTCGCTATATCCGCTTTGGATATGCGCTTCTTCTCGATGATTTCATTTAACCGCCGAACCTGCGGGTTATCTGTTTGGTGTGTGTTTTTTCTCATATATCAAGATTCTAAACTAAAAGTTTATCGCCTCAACATTCATAATGTTGACTTGAACATAAACATAATGTTTAATTTGGTTCGTTATTACTTGGAGCCAAATATGAAAGCACTTGATAAAGCAATATGCATCGTAGGGGGTGCAACCCGTTTAGCAGAAAAGCTCAATGTATCCCCAATGACGGTCAGTCACTGGCGTCACCGTGACAATGGATTCGTACCGGCTAACCGTGTCATTCCTATTTTCAATGCTACAGGTGTAACTCCACATGAGTTACGCCCTGATTTGTACCTCAACCCTACGGATGGATTACCGGCTCAGGAAGCGAGGGCATAACCATGCAGTCACTATCACTTCATCAAAATAGCGGATATCAAACGGCTGCGATGATAAATCGCAATCAACCTGTCTCGGTAGATAAACATGACCAGATCCGCGATGCCGTTCGTGCGTGGGCGGGTGTAGATGGTCAGGATGTCGTTTCTGCTCTGATCATCGAAGAGTACCAGGCTCAAGGGGGAGACGAGATCACTTTCCCTGATGACCTCAGCCGACAGCGTCAGAAGCTTTTCCGCTTTCTGGATAACCATTTCAACAGCGAACGGTACCGCGAAAACGTTCGCCAGCTGACTCCGGCAATCCTCGCTGTCCTGCCGATTGAATACCGCAATCGTCTGCTACCAGAAGACAACGTAATGGCTCGTCTGGCAAGGCTGGAGAAGGAAACCAGCGAAGCGAAGATTGCTGTCGCAATGGATGCGCCACGTCATCAGAAGCTGAAAGAGTTGAGCGAGGGGATCGTGGAGATGTATCGCGTTGACCCTGGGTTAACCGGTCCGTTGATGGAAATGGTGCAGATTATGCTGGGGGCTATATGACCGGTTCAAAAATGGCGAAAGCCGCGGTGCTCGAACACCAACGGCTTTCAGGTGCAAAAACAGTGCGTAATTGCGGAGAACAGTATGTCAAACACCGCTGAAATAATCAATTTCCCAAATAAAACCGAACAACCGGGAGGTCGTATGGCCGACCTGTCGAACGGGTATACCAAGGTCGCTAACGAGATCCAACAGCTTAAGCCTCGCCTGAGACTGTCAGGCCGGGAATGGCAATGTTTTGAGGCGGTGATCTGGCTTACCTACGGCTGGAACAAGAAACAGGACCGCGTGACAAATACGGTTATTGCCGAGCTTACGGGCCTGAGCGATACGCATGTATCGGACGCGCTTAAGTCTCTCGCAGAACGCAAAATCATCTTTTCACAGAAGCAGGGCATGATGAAAATCGTCGGTGTAAACACTGACCTTTCAGCATGGATTTTAGACAAACCGGAAACGGGAAGAAAATTCCCGAAAACGGGAAAATCCTTCCCGAAATCAGGAATAACCTTCCCGAAAACGGTAGACACCCAATACAAGAACAAGAACAGTATTAAAAGATCTTCGTCCGAGAATTCTGACGAATCCTCTGACGCACGTCTGAAGAAATTTTTATCAACTCATCCTGAAGCTGCGGTCTACACACCATCCGGTGCGAAGTGGGGCTCTGCTGAAGACCTCGAGACAGCTAAGTGGATTTCCTCCAGGGTGAAGCTGATTAACCCAACCTGCAAAGCCCCGGACATGACCTCCTGGTCTAACACTGTTCGCCTGATGCGCCAGATAGACGACCGGTCGCACCAGGACATCTGCGCGCTGTATGACTGGGCTAGCAAACACCACTTCTGGCAGACCAACATCCTGAGTCCCGAAAGCCTGCGTAAGCAGTGGGACAAGCTGACAATGCAGCGTAACGCCGGAGGTGAGCAGCGCGCTGTCAAGCCAGATCTGGACTTCAACAACACTGACTGGGCCTATGGGGTGATCCGATGAAATCTCTTGCAGAGCAGATGCGTAACCACGACCGCGAGCAGATGAGCCGCATGGCCCATAACCTGCCAGAGCAGTACCAGGAGTGCGCGCCGGTCGAGCAGGTGGCGCAGGTATTCAACAAGCTGTTCAACGAGCTGCGCGCCGCGTTCCCGGCCAGCATGGCGAACTTCCGCACCCAGGAAGACCTGAACGAATTCCGCCGTCAGTGGCTGCTGGCGTTTCAGGAGAACGGGATCCACACCATGGCTCAGGTCGATGCCGGCATGCGCATTGCCCGCCGCCAGGAGCGCCCATTCCTGCCGTCGCCGGGCCAGTTCGTCGCCTGGTGCAAGCAGAGCGGCGGCGCGCTGGGCGTCAACGTTGACCAGGTGATCGCCGAATACTGGGACTGGCGTAACCGCTCGTTCGAATTCATCTCCAGCGAGCAATTTCCATGGTCGCAGCCGGTCATGTACCACATTTGCGTAGAATTGCGCCACCGCAGCACCGAGCGCCAGTTAACGCATGGTGAACTGGCACGCGAGGCAGGCGATCTGCTGGACATGTGGGAAAGGCGCGTCACCGAGGGTAAGCCAGTGCCGCCGGTACGCCGGGCTATTGCCGCACCAGCTGCCGAGCAAGGGCCGACGCCGATCCAGCTGCTGCTGGCCAAGTACAACCGCAACAAGTCGAACGGGATGGTGTGACATGAACATAACAATCCGTGAGCAGGTGCTGGCAGCCCTGCGCAACAACCCAGGGTTGAACAACGCCAAACTGGCAGGGCTTCCCGGAGTGGTACATCATCGATCAGGACTATCGGGGGCAGAAGTACGCGAAGGACAAGCAGGTTGCGCGTTGTGGCAACGCAGTTCCGCCGCCATTCGCCGAGGCACTGGTGAGGGCTAATTTACCGGAGCTTTGTCAGCAGAAAGAGATCGCAGCTTAATGTCCGAGTTTCAGAACATGGTGTAACAAATCCTGCTACTTCAATGACGTAGATTCAAACCTGATATAATTAGGCTCTTCACAACACGAGGAGCCTAAAATGCACCATTACATGATCCCTATCAACGGAACTGTTCACCTGATCAAGACTGACTCTCTAATCCCTGAAGGGACTGAGTATAGCTTTGAAGGAGAAAGTCTAATCTGCGCTCATGCCACTTTTAAATCTGGGACGTATGGCTTCCTGATACCAAAGGGAAATCAGTTGAATAGAGAGCATGCGTTCTGGCATGTAAGTGGAATTCACCCTAATCCCCTGGGAATGGATAAATCGTAATCCATAATATGCATGCCATCGTCCTGAACATACGGTGGCATGCATCCGGCACTACAACAGAAACGTTAAAGTGCAAACAATACAATTCGAGCAATATTCAACCTGTCACAGATGGCGAATACCACCGCCATTTCGTGCATTCTGTGGTTTCTATTACCCATTGCGTTAATGCTGTCCAATCATCAGCTCGCTGAGGCGCTGGTTAGGGCTAACCTACAGGAGCTTTGTCAGCAGAAACAAATAGCGGCGTAATAAAACATCGCTAATTCAACCCGCTACGGCGGGTTTTCTTTTTTTACTACTGACAGAAAATTAACAATTTGTGCTCTTAAAGCGTTGATCATTTCCGCGCATAGGTATACTGTATAAAAACACAGTAAATGCAATGGGGGCCATTATGAAAGTTGAATTAACCATTGATCGCATGAAAGAACTTCCTAAAGGCGCAGTACCAGCACTGGAGAAAGAACTGCTTAAGCGCCTGAATGATCACTATGACAATTGCAGGCTCACAATCCGCCGTGCCGGGGCCGATGGGTTAAGTGTTTTTGGTGGTGACAAGGACGATAAAAAGAAAATTGAATCAATCCTCCAGGATACCTGGGAAAGCGCTGACGACTGGTTTTATTAGAATTGCGCTTAAGGCTGGCGCGCATTTTTCAGAATACCGCAATTTGCGTAACCCTCTGATGCTGCTGCCGACAATCTTTAATCGCGTCTGTTAGTCGCTCGAAGGGAGAACATAAATGTGAGTGATTCAGCTTTGCAAACGTCAGAAGACAACTGGTATGACATTGTAAGAAGGTCTGACGGCTGCGTGGTGTTTAGCTTTCCTTCATCGGGCAGGCATCTAATTTATCGCGTCAATGGCATGGTTTCTATGCGGCCTTTGCTGGATGATGAAGAGGTCTTTACTCCTAATGGTTTTATGCAGTTTATTCACCGTCTCGGCTACCGGGTAACCCCACCTTCTGATAATATGAAATCAACGGTCTGAACAACCGTAACCTACTGCGCCACGGAGAGAAACCATGGCGCACGAACTACAACTCATCAAGCATTCCTCAGGAATCCTGATCCCCGCTACGCCGGAGACCAGTGATTTACTGCAATCAAAAATCAAACTCGGCTCCGTACTGGTGGCTGAGTTCCGGCAGGTACGCAACCCGGCCTTTCACCGTCGTTTCTTCGCGTTACTCAATCTCGGTTTCGAATACTGGGAACCCACCGGCGGGGCAATCTCCTCCAACGAACGCAAGCTGGTAACCGGCTATGCCAAGTTCCTTGCCTCATTCGCGGGAAGTGAAGCAGCACTCCTGGATGCTGCTGAGCAATATCTGGACCGCATCGCCGATAAGCGTACTGGTAGCATCTGCGCCTGTAAGTCATTCGATGCATATCGTGCATGGGTCACTATTGAGTCCGGCCATTACGACGCCATTCAGCTGCCTGACGGCACCCTCCGCAAACATCCCCGCAGTATCTCATTCGCAAATATGGATGAAACTGAGTTCCAGCAGCTGTACAAAGCCGCGCTCGATGTTCTGTGGCGATGGATACTCTCCCGATCATTTCGCAGTTGTGAAGAGGCAGAAAACGCCGCCGCCCAGCTGATGAGCTTTGCGGGGTGATGGCGATGAAATTTTCCTGGTTCCACCATCACGAATGCACCACCGAACAGGCCGACGAGCTGGTGGAGAAATACCGGGCGCGCGGTGTAAAGACAGAGCGCAGCCTGAATCGCGACAACATCACCTGGACCGTCAGCGCGCAATTGCCGGAAGGCGATAACGCGCCTCGCCCGAGCCGGGTATGGCAAAGCAAGGCGTGGGGGTGAGCATGGCAAATTTACGCAAAGAGGCTCGTGGTCGTGATTGTCAGGTTCGAATTCCCGGCGTCTGCAACGGTAACCCGGAAACGTCTGTACTGGCGCACATTCGCCTGGCCGGGTTATGTGGCACCGGAATCAAACCGCCTGATCTGATTGCCACCATTGCATGCTCTGCCTGTCACGACGAGATCGACCGCCGTACACATTTTGTCGATGCTGAGTATGCTAAAGAATGCGCGCTGGAAGGTATGGCGAGAACGCAGGTTATCTGGCTGAAAGAGGGGGTAATCAAGGCGTGAATACTTACAACATCACATTGCCCTGGCCGCCGAGCAATAACCGCTACTACCGCCATAATCGCGGGCGCACGCACATCAGCGCAGAAGGGCAGGCATACCGCGATAACGTCGCCCGAATCATTAAAAACGCAATGCTGGATATCGGTCTGGCTATGCCTGTGAAAATCCGCATTGAGTGCCACATGCCGGATCGCCGTCGCCGTGACCTGGATAATCTGCAAAAGGCCGCTTTTGACGCACTCACCAAAGCAGGTTTCTGGCTGGACGATGCTCAGGTCGTTGATTATCGCGTTGTGAAGATGCCCGTTACCAAAGGTGGAAAGCTGGAACTGACAATCACCGGGCTGGAGGCCGTATGACATTTGAATCCTGTTTTTCCGATCACCTCCGCGTTCGCTGGCAGCGGCTTCGCTTATACCACTTTCCCGGCTCTGTGCTAACGGACTACCGGATACTGAAGAATTACGTGAAAACTTATGCTGGAGAAGCGCTATGAACCTTGAAAACACAGTGAAATACCACTTCGCTAAATCCACACTGATTAGCGATTCTCCGCGCGCTACCGCCTCCGATTCACTGACCGGTACCGACATAATGGCTGCCATGGGCATGACGCAGGAACGCGCCGCAATGGGTTACAGCGCCTTCCTCGGCAAGATGGGCATAAGCAATAACGACCGGGATCGGGCGATCGGTCTGCTGGCTGAGTACGCGATGACAAAATGCGACAAGGTTGCCGCACTGCGTAAGCTCGGTGCCGCGGTTAAACCTCAGGTGATGCACCAGTTGGCCACCTTCGCTTTTGAGGACTATTCCCGCAGCGCTGCCAGCGTGAAGCAGTGCGATTGTTGTGACGGTCAGGGCTTCATTGAGGCTGACGTGTTTACCAATAAATTCCGTAAGCCAGAAGGGAAAATGACCGTGTCCGGGATGGTGAAGGTCAAAGAATCCATCAAAGTGCTATGCAAAAAGTGTAATGGCTCTGGTGTGGTTAGTGCTTCTTGCAGTGATTGCCATGGGCGCGGCAAGGCAGTGAACCAGGCTCTTACTGAGAAACAGGGCGTTCCTGTTCTGGCTGACTGTAAGCGCTGCGGAGGGCGTGGGTATGAACGACTTCCGTCGACTGAAGCCTATGCTGCTGTATGCCAGATTACTGACGCCATTAGCCTGGACACCTGGAAAAAGTCTGTTAAGCCATTCTACGACCTGCTGATCACGAAATTTGATATCGAAGAGTCCTGGGCCGAAAAACAGCTTAAGCAGATAACGCGGTAACGCCTATAGCGATAGCCTATGATTTTGTCTTGGGCTATTTACTTTTCCCGAATCTGTGTTAATTTTGTCCCAACGATGGGTTAATGCCTTCGTTTCAAGCCCTGCGGATAACACCGTGGGGTTTTTTGCGTTTCTGGAGACAGCAATACCAAGGTTCGAGACATTCAGGTAAAATTGATGCATTACAGGATGTGAGGTTGGGGAATGAATAATCTACCCGATGATTACTTTTTGGATGCGGACGACGAACTCGTTGCTTTTCTGGAGAAGCAGGGCGAGGATTGTATACGCGAAATTCACCAGTCCAACGCACTAAACAAAGAAAATGGCCAGAAGTTATTGAGTATACTCATTGCTGGCGTGGGCTCGTCATTTTTGTTATTAACGCAACGTACAGGTTTTGATTACCTCACCGCTGGAATGTCTGTTTTTTTAGTCTACTGGGCAATGTGTGCGGCTTATCTTGTTCGCTGCGTCCTCGTTGTAAGGTCACGAGCTCTCGTGTCATCGACACCCTATGCGCTTTACCATGATGGCTATAAAGGGTTTACTGAAGATGATTACACTGGTTTTGAGTCGAAAGGATTTTCAGGAAAGCGTTCAACATTGAACGTCTTGCGGCGCTACCGGCTTGCGGATTTAACCAGAATGGCTGAAATGAGTAAAAAAGAGAATGCCAGAATAGGCCGAGAACTAGAAAGGGTAAGGATCGCTACAATCCTCACCCCTGTTTGTGCACTTGTAATCTCAGTACTTACTTACCTTTTTTTCTGATGTTTTCAGCAGAATCGGCAACAAAGGTATAACCTGTCCTCAGATTTCTTTCGGCTGGCTGTGGAGCCGGTTTAGGCTGTGGTGCGGGTTGAGGCTTATTTTCTCCAGATGGTTTGTTTGATTCACTCATATAATTCTCCATGTTTGATAGGGTTATTTTTGGCGATTTAACGATATCAAATACAGTGATTTGCTGCTAGAGCATGCACTTATCTATAACTCGCCCCGGCACCCGCTGGGGCTTTTTTATTTCCGGCTCACGGTAATCATCCGCTACGTGCTTTGTTGATAAATCCAACCCGTGAAGCCTGAGCCTATTTCCCCTCATACCTGAGAGGACTCACAGCAATTAAGAGGGGGCTAAATGTCCGATCCAATTTCCGGTACTGGGCTGGCTGGTGGTGCCCTGACGGGTGCCAGTGTTTATGGACTGCTGACCGGAACTGATTACGGCGTTGTATTTGGCGCATTTGCAGGGGCTGTATTCTACATAGCAACAGCAGCGGATCTGAGCGCATCGCGCCGACTGGCATATTTTATCGTGTCGTATATTGCCGGGATCCTTTGCTCTGGGTTGGTTGGCTCCAAGCTGGCAAGCTTGACCGGATACAGTGATAAACCTCTGGATGCCATTGGTGCCGTAATCGTATCTGCTTTAGCCGTTAAGATCCTGACGTTCCTGAATAATCAGGATATCGGGTCGCTGGTGGCGCTCATAACGCGCCGGGGAGGTTCAGGTGGAGCTAAATGACCCGACAGCAACTATAAACGCGCTGTTATGTGCTTGTGTTGTTATTACTCTGATGTTTTATCGTCGTGGTGATTCGCGGCATCGTCCTTGGGTTTCACGTTTAGCCTGGCTGATTACTGTTACATACAGTGCTGTTCCGTTGGCCTATCTCTGTGGGATTTATCCCCATTCCTCATGGCCCATTATCGTGGCGAATACTATTTTTCTTTCCGTGCTGGTGGCCGTCAGAGGCAACGTTGCACGCCTGGTTGATCATCTGAGGCACTAATGAACCAACAATTATTTCAAAAGGCGGCTGGTATCAGCGCCGGACTGGCTGTGCGCTGGTTTCAACCAGTAGATGCAGCGATGAAAGAATTCGGCATTACAGCACCCGCGGATCAGGCCATGTTCATCGCTCAGGTAGGTCATGAGTCTGGTGGCTTTAGCGCTGTAGTTGAAAATTTGAACTACACACCATCTGCGCTGGTGGCGACGTTCGGAAAGAGGATCACACAGCAGCAGGCTGATGCCCTTGGCAGAACATCCGGACATGCAGCTCGTCAGGATGCTATTGCCAATCTGGTGTATAGCAACCGCCTGGGTAACAAAGCGCCCGGCGACGGCTGGAAATATCGCGGCAGAGGGTTAATTCAAATCACTGGCCTCGACAATTATCGCACCTGCGGGGCTGCTCTGAAGTTAGATTTGGTGACTTCACCTGAACAACTGGAACAGGAACTACAGGCTGCGCGCTCAGCTGCATGGTTCTACACCTCTAAAGGCTGCATGATCTACGGTGCCGATATTAATCGTGTTACTCGCATCATTAACGGCGGTCTGAACGGTATTGAGGATCGTAAGGTCCGATACAACAAGGCGCGGGCGGCGCTGCTGGTATGAAGATGAGTTATTGGGCGCTTATTTTAACGTTTATTGCTTGTATTGCTGGTGGTCTTGTCTGGTCAGCGAATCATTACCATGGAAAGTTTCTGGAGGAACAGCGGCGCGCTGACGATGCAGAACAGCGCGCTGATTCCTTTGAGACCATCACCGCGAATGTCCTGCGCACCGTAGCAATAACGAACATCATTCTGGAGACAAATCAATATGCCAGGCAGCAGATCGCACTGGAGTCACAGAGAACCGAGAACGATATCAAGGCTGCTGTTGCGGATGATGATTGTGCTGTTCGTTTTGTGCCTTCTGGCGCAGTTAAGCGGCTGCACGACTACGCGAACGGTCTACGTTCCAGTTCCGGTGGTTCCGTTACCAGCCAACCTGACGGCTGAAACACCCCAGCCAGATTTACCCGATCCGTTTACGTGGGGAGCAAGCCTTAACCTGAATGTTGCGTTGTTGTCAGCGTTAGCACAGTGCAACAGGGATAAGGCTGATATCAGGACTTTCGAGAACAACAGGGCAGGACAAACAGATGGCACGATTAAACGTTGAAGTTATCCCACCAGACAGCGAGGTGCTGAACGGGATTTTTGCAGAGATTGAGCGCAAATATGCGCGTCAGCCGCTGACGCCAAAAGTAATTGATGAAATGCAACGCGAAGCGACGCGCCTTGTACGGCGAATGATAACCACAAAGGTTACGTTCGTCCGGGACTGACATTACAGAAGCCCTTCACTGAGGGGCTTCGATAATGGAGCACTGGGATTATTCATGAACAGACCACACCCACCAGCGCATTTTACGATGCCACCTGACCCGAAGCCTTACATCAGCATAATGCCCGCCATTGACGTTGGCGAGTGGCTGAATCAGCACATCCTGAGCGATGAGGGTGACCTCTACAACCCTGACCACCAGCATTTGCTTGAAGCGGATCTGTGCTTTCTCTGGGCGTCGAACACTTTCGAGAAGAAAGGGCGGTCCGTGCTGGGGCAGGCGGAAGAAGTGGCAATGCGGGCTGGAGGCTGGCAGAAAGCGCGGATGGAGCAGCAGATGTATGAATGGTTCGGCAGGGTGCCGCAGTTCATCATCACGCTGGCCGCCGATTACTGCTCGCAATGTTCCGATCTGGAATTCTGCGCGCTGATAGAGCACGAGCTTTATCACATCTGCCAAGCGACAGATGAATTTGGTGTGCCGAAGTTCACGCAGGAAGGGCAGCCAAAGCTGAAGCTGCGCGGCCATGACGTGGAAGAGTTTGTGGGCGTGGTTCGCCGTTACGGTGCGAGCCGTGATGTGCAGGAAATGATTGATGCGGCGAATCAGCCAGCGGAGGTTGCTCATCTCGATATTGCCAGAGCTTGCGGGACGTGCATGCTGCGACTGGCTTAAAACTGGACTGAATAAGACGAATGGTGATTTATGGCTGCATTAAAACCTGATGTGAAAGCCTTCATCATTCAGTCGCTTGCGTGCTATGACACGCCGACGCAGGTGGTTGAGGCTGTCCAAAAAGAATTCGGGATCAAGATCACCCGCCAGCAGGCTGAATCTCACGACCCCACGAAGGCCAGCGGTAAGACGCTCGCCAAAAAGTGGATCGAGATGTTCCACGCTACGCGCGAACGGTTCCTGACCGAAACCAGCGACATTCCGATCGCGAACAAATCCTATCGCCTCCGCGTGCTTGACCGCATGGCAACCAAAACCGAGGGGATGAAAAACTTCTCCCTGACGGCGCAGCTGATTGAACAGGCCGCGAAAGAGGTTGGCGACGCTTACACCAATAAGCTGAAGGTTGAAAGCACTGGCAAGGATGGCGGCCCGATCAAGACCGAGACGACCAACCTCACCGCAGATCAGGCCGCAGAGATTTACCGCAAGATGATGGGGTGATAGCCGCATGTTGCGGCTATGGATTCTAGGCTTGTTTTGGTCGAGTAATACGGCCAAGAGCTTTAATTGCAGCGACTTTGACGTTGTGATTTAGATCCGAAGATAAATCAAGTAAGCGATTTACATGAGCTGGCGTTGCTGAAGCACTCTCGCCGAGAGCATAAATTGCAGACAATTTTACTTCGTTGTTAAGGTCGTTGGTTAATTCCAACAACTTAGCGCTAACTGCTGGTGTCATAAAACCTCCTGTAATTGGTACATAAACAATATCAACTTTGTTACGCAAAAACTCAATGCCTGGAATTGTTTATGCCTCTGCCGTTTGAATTCGATTTCAGAAACCCTGATTACCAGATGGTTTTTGAATGGCGGATGGAGCGCTTACAGCGCATTCGCCAGAACCCTGAAATGCTGCCAGCACTAAAGCAGTTTTACCGCACCAACCCGGCACAGTTCATCATCGACTGGGGTATGACTACTGACCCGCGTAACATCGATTATGGCCTGCCGGTCACAATCCCTTTTCTGCTGTTCCCGAAACAGGAAGAGTGGATTCACTGGATCATTGAGCGGCGCGAACGACTGGAGAACGGCATCACCGAAAAGAGCCGCGAAATGGGGCTCAGTTGGACCGCGATCGGGCTGGCCTGCTCGCTTTGTCTCTTCAACAAAGAAATGGTTATCGGTTTCGGCTCCCGTAAAGAGGAATACGTCGACAGCACCGGTGACCCGAAGGCGCTGTTCTGGAAGGCGCGAAAGTTCGTGGAAACACTGCCCATCGAGTTTCGTGGTTCGTGGGACGAGAAGAAGCATGCGCCGTATATGCGCGTTGAGTTTCCAGATACTGGCGCGGTTATCAAAGGCGAGGCTGGCGACAATATCGGACGTGGTGACCGTACCACGCTCTACCTGGTGGATGAAGCTGCATTCCTCCAGCGTCCTCTGTTGATTGATGCGGCGCTGTCGCAAACCACCCGTTGCCGTATTGACCTGAGCTCGGTTAATGGCATGGCGAACCCGTTCGCGCAGAAGCGCCACGGCGGAAAAATACCAGTATTCACGTTCCACTGGCGAGATGACCCGCGCAAGGATGAAGAGTGGTATCGCAGGGAGTGCGAGAAAATCGACAATCCGGTGGTGGTGGCGCAGGAACTTGACCTGAACTACAGCGCATCTGCGGAAGGCGTCCTGATCCCGTCCGACTGGGTACAGGCTGCCGTCGACGCGCATATCAAACTTGGTATTCAGCCAACGGGCAAGCGACTGGGCGCGATGGACGTCGCCGACGAAGGCCGGGACAAAAATGCCTTTTCGACCCGTCACGGCTTCCTTCTGGAGAACGTGCGTGAATGGTCCGGCGTTGGCAGCGACATTTACCAGTCTGTTGAGAAGGTCTTCGGCTTTTGCGAACAGGACAACCTCGAAGAGTTTCGCTTCGACGAGGACGGCCTGGGTGCTGGCGTTCGCGGCGATGCGCGCGCCATCAACGAACTGCGTTACGCAGCGCGCCGACCGTCAATACTCGCCACACCGTTTCGTGGTAGCGGCGCGGTATTTGATCCGGACGATGAAGCGGTGCGCGGGGACAACGGACAGGCCGCACGCCTGAACAAGGACTTCTTCGCCAACGCCAAGGCCCAGAGCTGGTGGTGGCTACGCAAGCTTTTCCAGAACACCTATCGCGCCGTGGTTGAGGGCATGGCCTACAACCCGGACGAAATCATCTCAATCAGCAGCGCCATGGCGAGCAAAGACAAACTCATCATTGAGCTGTCGCAGCCGACCTACTCCATTAATGGCGTGGGGAAAATCGTTGTTGATAAACAGCCTGATGGCACCAAGTCGCCGAACCTCGCCGACTCGGTGATGATCAGCTACGCGCCAATGAATTCAGCCCTGAACATCTGGGAGCTGCTAGGGAGACAGGCCTGATGGCACGAAACAAACAAGCCCTGCGGCGAACGGCACAGGCCACCGCTGACGGCTACGAGAACTTCGTCGCCCGCGTTGGGATGCAGACGCCTAACCAGCATTCAGCATCGACCTACCGGGCGAACTTCACCAGCCGCAACCGCATGCTGGTGGAATGGTCATATCGCGGTTCGTGGGTTATCGGTGAAGCGGTCGACGCTATCCCGGACGATATGACCCGAAAGGGCATTCGCATCACTTCGGAGATTGACGCCAAAGACCGTGGCACCCTCGAAGCGCAACTGGATGAGTTGCAGATCTGGGATGCGCTGAACGACGTGCTGAAATGGTCGCGCCTCTACGGCGGCGCGGTCGGCTTCATCATGATCGAGGGGCAAGCACCAATGACCCCGCTGCGACTCGAAACCATTGGCGAGGGCAAGTTTAAGGGCATTCTCCCGCTCGACCGCTGGATGATTAACCCGGTGCTGACACGCCGCATTAAAGAGATGGGGCCGGACCTCGGCAAGCCTGAGTTTTACGACGTGGTGACCACCGCAACGGGCATTCCGGCCTGGCGCATCCATCACAGCCGCCTGATCCGCTTTGATGGCGTCACGCTGCCATTCCAGCAGAAGATGACCGAAAACGAATGGGGAATGTCGGTTGTAGAGCGTATCTGGGATCGGCTTACTGCGTTCGATAGCGCTACTGTCGGCGCGGCGCAGCTGGTCTATAAAGCGCATCTGCGTACCTATAGCGTGGAGAAGTTGCGCGAGCTTATCGCGCTTGGAGGCCCGGCGTTCGAAGCGTTGCTGAAGAACATCGACCTGATCCGCCAGTTCCAGAGCAATGAAGGTATGACGCTCATGGACTCGCGGGATAAGTTCGAAACCCACCAGTACAGCTTTAGTGGTCTGGATGACATTCTTTCGCAGTTTGCTGAGCAGATCAGCGGTGCCGTTGGTATCCCGCTGGTACGCCTGTTCGGTCAATCCCCGAAAGGCTTCTCTACTGGTGATGCAGACCTCGCCAACTATTACGACCGGGTGAGCTCATTGCAGGAGCGCCGCTTACGACTGCCGATGCGCCGGATACTGGACATTATGCACCGCTCGGAACTCGGAAAGCCGCTGCCGGACGATTTCACGTTTGAGTTTAACCCGCTATGGCAAATGTCAGACGTTGACCGATCAACGGTGGCCGTAAACACCACCAACGCGATCAGTACCGCGCTGGGCGACGGATTGATGACGCGTAAGGCGGCGATGACCGACCTGCGCGAAAACTCTGACGTCACCGGCATCGGGGCATCCATTACCGACGAGGATATCGAGAATGCCGAAGACGAAGCGCCGCCAGGCATCGGCGAACTTGGCGACAAACCGCCAGAGCCGCCAGGCGGAGATCCGATATCGAACGAGCCTACGGCAGATAGCGCGGGCGGTCGGGGATATCGTAAATGGTCGCTACGATGGTTCAAACGATAGCGTCACCGAAATAATGGATGCGCTGGAGCGCTACAGCGAAATCATCACCCCCTGGGCGACTAAGGTTGCTGAGAGCTTCACCGCCGACATTGCGCGCCAGAATGAAAAGCAGTGGCGTCAGCACAGCCGGAACATCAGCGCAGAGCTGCGCAACATGGTTGACCGCGCCCCGGTAGGCCAGGTGATGAAATCCATCGTTGCCGAGCAAATTAAGTACATTAAATCGCTGCCTCTTGAGGCCGCCGATCGGGTGTATGACATTCAGAACAAAGCCATCGAGGCTGTTGTGACTGGTGGCCGCGCTGAGCCATTCGCGAAAGAGATAGCTGCGTCCGGTGACGTGTCACGCTCGCGAGCGAACCTTATCGCCCGTACCGAGCTTGGACGCGCAACCGGCGCGCTCGATCAGGCGCGTGCGCTGTCAATCGGCTCGAATGGTTATATCTGGCGTACAGCCGAAGATGGCGACGTCCGGCATTCTCATCGGGAGATGGAAGGTAAGTTTGTCGAATGGGGCCGACCTCCAACGCTTGACGGTATGACCGGTCACGCTGGTGAGCTGCCGAACTGCCGCTGTTACAAAGAAATCGTCTTCCCCAACCCTCATTCTTATCTCGCCTGAATCGCAGGTAAACCATGAAATATTTTTTCAATACCCGGCTGGGGGAAACCCGCTATCAGCTGGCTGACGGCTCGCTGTTGTGTAAAGACGTGCCGATAGGTCGAACGGGTAAGCAGCTCTACGGCGCTGCCGATCTGCCAAACCTCAAACCCGACAAGCTCGGTGAGATAGTCGTAACGCGTTCTCCTGAGCAGGTATTCCATCCGGCCACGCTCGCCTCATTCGAAGGGATGAGCATCACGATCCTGCATCCTGAAGATGAAAACGGGAATGTGCGGCTGGTAAATCCCGAGAACTGGAAAGAGCTTGCGGTCGGGCATTTTCAGAACGTTCGGCGCGGGACTGGTGACCAGTCTGATTTGATGCTGGCAGACCTTATCGTCAAAGACGAAAGCGCCATTCAGCTTATCGAAGATGGTCTGCGCGAAGTGTCGTGCGGCTATGACGCGGAGTACGAGCAGACCGAGCCAGGTAAAGCCGAGCAGGTCGATATTACCGGAAACCATGTGGCTCTTGTCCCTAAAGGCAGAGCCGGAAATCGTTGTGCAATTGGAGACAGAGACACAATGGCAAATCAAAAGAAAAGCTGGTGGACCCGCATGCGCACGGCCATCAAAACGGGTGACGCTGACACCATGAACGAACTGCTGGACTCTGCGCCAGCGGCGGTAACGGGTGACGAAGGGGATCTGCCGAGCGGCGTTAACCTCAACATTAACCTTTCACCGCAGCAACCATTGCCGGACAAAAAGCCGGAAATGGGCGGAGATCCAACCGGCGACGGCGAGGACGATATCAAAACCTTGCTCAAAGCCCTGCTGGCTAAGCTCGAAGGAACTGCGACGGGCGATAACGACAATAAGCCTGACGAAAAAGACAAAAAAGATCCGACCGGCGACGGCGAGGACGACGAAGAGGAAACCACGATTACCGGTGACTCTGCCTATCGTGCCGAGGTTATCGTCCCGGGTATCGATCTGAGCCGTAAGGTGAAACCGACCGCGTTCAAACGTGATGTGCTGGCTGCCGCTGACAAAACACTGGTTCGCCAGGTTGTCGGTGATGCGGATATCCGCAAATTGCCCAAGCAATCGGTAGATATGGCGTTTAACGCCGTGTCAGAGATTGCCAAAGGGCGAAACACCCGCAGCACCACGGGCGATGCACAACGTCCAAATATGGGCATGACCAGCATCGCTTCCCTGAACAAACAAAACGCCGACTTCTGGTCTAACCGCAAAGGATAATCCAATGACTGCATATCTGTACCGGATGCCTGTTGGCATTGCCGGGGCTATCTCTCGCCCGCAGGACTTAACCGTCGAACCGGTGATCCTTAAATCCGCTAACGCCTTCGCTGCCTATGGTCTGGCTGGCAAATATGACGCTGACGGCTTTTTCGTGCCGCTGGCGGACGGTGACACCGCCGACAAGGTGAAGGGGATCTACGTTCGTCCGTATCCGACCACATCGCAGCCAGACATGGTTCGCCAGGTGGGGACGGATAAGAACTTCCCGGGTGACGCCATGAAGCGTGGCTACATGACCGTTAATCTCGGTTCTGATTTTGATGCCAGCACCATCAAAAAAGGCGACCCGGTATACGTTGTCGTCTCCACTGATGAATCCATAAAAGTGCCGCTGGGCGGCTTCATGTCCACGTCCGTCAGTGGCAAAAACGTGGCGCTGACCAACGCCGAATTCACAGGGGCCGGTGACGCTAACGGCAATGTAGAAATCTCCTGGAAGATTTAAGGAACAGACAAATGATTACTTTTGATCAGGCAACCGTAGATAGCTCCGGTGCCTTTCTCATCGGGGAGCTGGAGCGACTCGACCAGACGCTGAACCTGCCTCTGGTGGGGTACACCTGGACCCGAGATATTCAACTGCGTGAAGACGTGTCTATCGCAGATGACATTTCCAGCTGGACGAATACCAGCTTCGCCGCTGCGGGTACTGGTGCAAATCCGAATGGTAAAAACTGGGTAGGCAAAGACTCCACCGCTATTGCTGGCGTGAACGTGGATATCAGCAAAGACGGCAATCCACTGAACCTCTGGGGTATGGAACTGGGCTGGACCGTTGTAGAGCTGGCAGCTGCTCAGCAGGTAGGCCGCCCGATTGATACCCAGAAGTACGACGGGATGCAGCTCAAATGGCAGATGGACAACGACGAGCAGGTTTACATCGGTGATGACGCACTCGGCCTGAAAGGTCTGGCAAACCTCGTCGGTGTGACGCTGAACAACGCGCCGAAGACCTGGGCGAACTCAACCAACGACGAGATCCTCGATAGCGTGAACAGCATTCTGTCTAATGCCTGGGCAGCATCCGGTTATTCCATCGTGCCTTCTGATCTGCGCATTCCGCCAGAGCAGTATTCACTGCTGGCGAGCCGTAAGGTTTCCGAAGCGGGTAACCAGTCACTGCTGACCTATCTGGCTGTGAACACTATCGCTTTCCACCAGAACGGCGTTCCGCTTGAAATCAAAGCGGTCAAATGGCTGAAAGGGCGTGGGGTTGGCGGTAAAGACCGTATGATCGCCTACACCAACGACAAGAAATACGTGCGCTATCCGCTGGTGCCGTTGCAGAGCGTTCCTGTCCAGTATCGCGGTCTGTATCAGATTGCGACCTACTACGGCAAGCTCGGTGCGGTTGAGCCAGTGTACAAAGAAACCCTGTCCTACGTGGACGGTATCTGATAACCAGAACGGCCCCGAAAGGGGCCAGAAGGGAACTGAAAATGGCGAAAGAAAAGCTGGTTACCATCCATGTTCACACCCCGTTTACGCTGACGCTCGGCGATCAGTCAAAAAGGGAGTTTGGCCGGGGACGGCATAACGTACCGGAAGAGGTCGCGTCGCACTGGTTCACCCAGGCGCACTCCGAGCTTTCCGAAAGCGTGATTAGCGACACCGATGATCTGCAACCCATTATCGACAGCCTGCAAGCTCAGATTGCCGACAAAGATAAGCAGATTATCGATAAAGATCAGTTGATTGCCGATCTGCGAGAAGCGCTGCTCAAGCTGCAAGAGCAGAACGACAGCCTGCAAGCGCAGATTGCTGCCGCCCAGACTGGCGGTAATGGGGCGAAAGATGCCAAAGAATCAAAGCCTGCCAACAGTAAGTGATTTTCGGCGCGACTTTCCACAGTTTGCTGACCCTGCCAAATATCCCGAAGCACAAATCCAGTTTCGTCTGAATCTGGCTGATGTGCTGCTGAGCGAAAACGTCACCGGCAAAGAGTTGTTTCCGTACTTTGTCGAGTTGTTCGTGGCTCACTACATGACGCTCTGGGCGGCAGATAGCCGGGCAATGCTCGTCGGCGGCCCGGGTGGCTCAACCAATGGTGTTCAGTCCTCCAAGTCCGTTGACAAGGTAAGCGTCAGCTATGACACCAGCGCGACGCTAAACCCTGACGCAGGCTTCTGGAATAACACCCGATATGGCGCTGAATTTTATCAGCTGATCACGATGTTCGGTGCGGGCGGTCGCCAGCTATGAGTTTCAAAAGTGGTGTAACAACGAGGGTTGATAACGCTCAGGCCATTCTGGATGCGCTCCGGTCGCTAACCAAAAAGGATGTGCTGGTGGGCATCCCGGAAGAAGACAGCGAGCGTGAGGATGTTCCGTTTGGTAATGCCGGGATCGGTTACGTCAACGAATACGGCTCACCAGCGCAAAACATACCCCCACGCCCGCACCTGATCCCCGGCGTTAAATCCGTAGAGGAACAGACGGTGCCGCAGCTCAAAGCAGCGGCGCAGGCTGCGCTTGATGGAAATGCGGCGGGTGCGGAAAGAGCGCTTAACCGCGCCGGAACGCTGGCCGCGAATGGTGTCAGGCGTTACATGACCATTACCGGCTTTACACCGCTTGCTGATAGCACCGTTGAAGCACGCGCACGCCGTGGGCGCAAAGGGGCAAAAGAGGAACTTGCGCGGCGCGCTGCTGGTGAGTCTCCTGGAACCGATCTGGTGAAACCGCTAATCGACACCGGGCAATATCGCAGAGCTATTACCCATATTGTGAGGGATAAAGATGCCGACTCTTGATGTAACAGACGTGCTTTTTGACCCCGATTTTTGCGACTTCAACCTGTGGGTAACGCGTCGCGCGCAAACGGTGGACGATGACGGGATCGGCAGCGACAGCGAAGTTAAAACGCAGTTTGCCGGGGTTGTTACTGTTGACCGCTCCCTGGAAAACCGCCGCATGCAGGCCGGGCAGGTTATCAGCGGCGCGATTCTCATCGTGACAACTGAGCGGCTGACGCAGGGGCAGACTGGCCGTGATGCCGATATCGTGACGTATCAGAACCGTGATTATCGCGTGACATTCGTCGACCCGTATACGGCTTACGGTGCTGGCTTCGTCCAGGCTCATTGTGAATTACTGCCGTTTGATGGGGGAACTCCCATTGAGCAATAACACCAGCACAGAGCGCGGCTGGCTGATACCAACCAGTGGCGATCCGGATTATGACGAAGCGCTCGACAGGCTGCTAAGCCAGTGGATGCGCAATGTTTCCGGCTTGCCGTCTGGAATGGTTCGTCCGCGCTGGCAGAAAAATCAGCCGCCACAGCCACCCGTTGAAACGAACTGGTGCGCGTTTGGCGTTACCGGGTTGCTCATTGATAACAACCCTGCATTCACCAATCAGACCGACGAGGGCGCTCAGCTCTGGCGGCATGAAACGTTCGAGTGCATGGCGTCGTTCTATGGCCCGGCTGGTATGTCTTATGCGTCCCGTTTTCGCGATGGCATATCTGTCCCGCAAAACAATGCTGAGCTGAACGCGCTTGGTTTGTCTCTGGGCGACTATACCGGTCTGACCCCTTTCCCCGAACTTATCAACCAGCAATGGGTTCGCCGCTACGACATGACGGTGCGCCTGCGCCGGAAGGTCGTGCGCGAGTACGGCATTAAATCGCTGGTGGAAGCGCCAGTCACCTTTTTTGGAGAATAAACTATGACGCAGGGCTTACCTGTATCCAACGTTGTAAACGTTGATGTGATCATCTCGCCGAAAGCGGCTACTGGTCGTAACTTCGGCGCGCTGCTGATCCTCGGTTCTTCCACTGTCATTCCGGTGCAGGAGCGCGTTCGCCTTTATGCGTCTGTTGAGGACATTGGCGAGGACTTCGGAGTCGACAGCCCGGAATATGAAGCGGCGCAGGTTTTCTTCAGCCAGTCGCCGAAGCCGACGCAGGTTTATGTTGGCCGCTGGGCGAAGACGCTGACCTCTTCCGAAGGTGGAAGCGTGGAAACCATCGTGCAAGCTGTTAATGCCTGCCTGCAGTATACCAACTGGTATGGGCTGGTTGTCGCTGATGATGTTGCTGATGGCGATGATGTGCTTGATGCTGACGACGTGATTGAGGTTGCTAAACTCATCGAAGCGTCCAGCCTGAGCCGCATTTTCGGGGTAACGTCAGCCGACGCTGAGATCATCAGCACGACTTCGACGACCGATGTTGCGTCTAAATTAAAGGCCGGTAAGTATACCCGTACCTTTATTCAATATTCCACCAGCAGCCCTTATGCGGCGGTTTCAGCTTTCGGTCGCGCGTTTACTGTCAATTTCAACGGCAGCAATACTACCATTACCCTGAAATTCAAACAGGAACCGAGCGTAACCTACGAAACGCTGACGGTAGGACAGGCGGCGGCTGTGGATGCGAAGAATGCGAACGTGTTCGTGTACTACGCCAACGACACGGCGATCCTGCAACAGGGTGTCATGGCGAACGGTGACTTCTTCGACGAGCGCCACGGGCTCGACTGGTTGCAGAACTACGTTCAGACCAACCTCTATAACCTGCTTTACACCAGCACCACCAAAATTCCGCAGACTGATGCCGGTGTGACCCGTCTGCTTTCCAACGTTGAACAGTCCATGGATCAGTCCGTCACGAATGGTCTGGTAGCGGCTGGCGTGTGGAATGGTGGCCCTATCGGACAGCTGAATTCCGGCGATACGCTGACCAAAGGCTATTACGTGTATGCGCAACCGCTGTCCGAACAGGCGCAGGCCGACCGCGAAGCGCGCAAAGCACCGTTAATCCAGGTGGCCTGTAAGCTGGCTGGCGCAGTTCATTATGCCGATGTGCAGATCAACGTGGTTCGCTAAGGAGCGATAAATGGCAACTTATTCTTTTCTCGATGTAACCGCGTCGCTCACCGGGCCGACCGGAGTTATCGATCTTGGTCAGGGTTCTGCGAACTCTGAGGAAGGTATCACCCAGACTATGGGCGGCAACAAGAACACCATGACCATCGGTGCCGATGGCGAAGTGATGCACAGCCTGCACGCCGATAAGTCAGGCACCATTACGGTGACGCTGCTGAAAACCTCCCCGGTGAACAAGAAGCTGTCTCTGGCGTATAACGCGCAAAGCCAGTCCTCTGCCACCTGGGGAAATAACGTGATCGTCATTCGCAACACGGCATCGGGTGATATTTCTACTGCGCGTTCGTGTGCATTCCAGAAACAGCCTGATTTCAATAACGCCAAAGAGGGCGGAACCGTAGCCTGGGTATTCGATTGCGGCAAGATTGACCAGCTGCTCGGGGAGTTTTAACGCATGGAATTCGAAATTAAAGGCGTGAAATATCGCACCGCAAAGCTCAGCGTTTTCGAACAGCTGAAGGTGTCCCGAAAGCTGTTGCCGGTGCTGGCCGGGATGGTTTCTGACTTCCGGAGCGTTCAGGAGAAGATCAGCAGCAAAGACACCGAAGGCGCGATGGCTACCATCCTGCCAAAGATTGCCAATGCTGTGTCCGATCTGAGCGATGGCGACGTTGACGCTATCCTGTTCCCCTGCCTTTCCGTTGTTTCACGCGAGCACATGAAAGGCTGGGTGCCGGTCTGCCAGCATGGCGAAATGGCGTTTGACGATATCGACCTGCTGACCATGCTGCAACTGGTGGCGCGGGTGGTCGCCGACTCGCTGGGAAATTTTTTGCAAGGACTCCCTACCAGCGAGACGCCCACCCCGCCAGCGGAATAACCTTCAACAGCCTGCCGGGCGGTGAAGACTTTATTCTTCGTCCGGCGCTTGCCTTCCATATTGACCAGAAAGACCTTAACAGCGGTGCGGTAGACCTCTGCCGTATCGCGCTTCTCAATGACTACCTCGACATGCGCGAGGATAACGACGCCCGGGTAGATAAATGGAGAGCGGCCAATGAGCGGTAACGCAGATACGATTAAAGACTTCCTTGTTTCGCTGGGATTCGATATCGATCAGGCTGGCGCTAATAAGTTTGAAGCCGTGCTGAAAGGCGTTACCGCAAACGTTCTGAAGGTCGGCGCGGTGGTGGAAGGCGCAGCGCTGAGCATTGTCGGATTTACCACCCAGATCGCGAATGGTCTGGATAAAATTTACTGGGCATCCCAACGGACGGGGGCCAGCGTCCAGGGCATCAAAGCGCTGGGCTATGCCGCGTCGCAAACCGGTGCCAGCGCCGAGTCGGCCATGTCCTCCCTCGAAGGGCTGGCCGGTTTCATGCGTAGCAATCCGGGGGCGGAAGGCTTCCTGAACCGTCTTGGTGTCCAGACCCGAGATGCCAGCGGAAAGATGCGTGATACTGCGGCCATCTTTACTGGCGTTGGGCAAAAGCTCAACAACATGCCGTATTACCGCGCGAAGCAATACGCGCAGATGCTTGGCATCGATGAAAACACGCTGATGGCGATGCGGCGCGGCATGAATGGCTTTACCGCCGATTACCAGTCTATGCTGCAAAAGACTGGGTTCAACGCTGATAAGGCGGCTGTGCAGTCCAATAAATTCATGACGTCCATGCGCGGGCTTACGTCGCTGTTCGGCATTATGCGGGACAAGATCGGCTCAAACCTCGCTGGTGGTCTTGCTGGTTCGCTGGACAGCCTGCGGCGGCGCATCCTCGACAACTTCCCGAAGATTGAAGAGACGCTGACCAGAGTTATTAAAGGCGTGATCTGGCTTGCGAACGCCTTCACGCGAATGGCGTGGCGGCTCATACAGGGCGCTGGCTCTGTCATTGACTGGTGGAAGCGTCTTGACGATGGCAGTAAAAATCTGCTGAAAATATTCGGTGCTCTACTTGTCGCATGGCGTCTGCTTAATTCTGCGTTCCTGAAATCCCCGATTGGAATTATCACCACGCTGATTCTGGCGATCGGATTACTCTATGACGATTATCAGACGTGGAAAGAAGGCGGTAAAAGCCTGATTGACTGGTCCAAGTGGGAGCCTGCAATAGAAAAGGCGAAAAAGGCAATTCTCTGGCTGCGCGATAAGCTTCTGGGGCTGAAAGATTCTGTTGGTGGATGGCAGAACTCGCTGGAAATTTTGGCTACTTTCATCGCTGGGGTATGGGTAACAAAAGTATTGGGAGCATTCGCAAAAATATCCGGTCTTCCGATACCTCCATGGCTTAAATTATGGGGAGCGTATGCTGGTTACCTGGTTTCAGATCGTGAAAACATAAAAGCCAGTGCTAAATCATCTTTGGACTATACCAAAAGGAACATTGGTGATGCTCTTGCTACGGTTGGCATCAAAACCGACCTTGGGCGAAAAGATGTTAGCGAGGTAAGAGAATGGCCCGCATGGATGGATTGGCTGCATGGTGGCCCAGGTAAGATTATTCGTCAGGCGCAAAGCAATGGCGTCGTTTATGGCGATAATGTTCAGCCTGACATTCCCGGGGCGGAACAGCATGTTCGTAGTAATGAAATTGCCCCGCATGAAAGAGATGAAATAAAAAACCGTCAGCAGGCTGCTAATGGTTATCTTGAAAAAATCTCAGACGGGATTGCCAAAATCGGTAATTTATTTTTCTCCCCGGCTGGAGCTGCTGAAATCTCTCCAAATATATCGGGTGACCCCTCCCAGTTTGCGCAATCAGTCAAACGTCCACAGGCCACAGCCCAGGGCAAAGTATTGCTCGACTGGATGGGGCCAATGTTCAATAAACTTGAGTCGCTTTATCAACTTCCAGCTGGTCTATTGAAAAGTGTGGCGATAACCGAGTCAGGTGGTAACCAGTTCGCCATGTCCGGCGCGGGTGCAAAGGGGCTGTTCCAGTTCATGGATGGCACGGCGCGAGACATGGGCCTGCGTGGTAACGATGTGTTCGACCCGGAAAAGTCAGCTCAGGCAGCCGCTAAGTACCTTAGCCAGCTATTGCGGCAGAACGGCGGAGACCTTAGCAAAGCACTTGCATCATATAACTGGGGAATCGGGAACGTTCAACGTTATGGAATGGGGCTAATGCCGCAGGAAACGCGCAATTACATTCCGAAAGTAATGAGCAATATGCCCACCAGCGCCCCGGTGATTCAGCAGGAAACGAACATTAACATCCACGGCGTTTCCGATCCTCGCGAAGCTGCCCGTTTGACTGTTGACCGTCAAAAGGGTGTGAATTCACAGTTAACCCAGCAACTCCCCGCAGGACCGAGATAATGGATATTTTATCAGCGATTTTTCGCCAGCAATCACGGCGAATTGGCCTGCTGATCCCCAGCGTGGTCGTTTCCGAAAAGCATTCTGATGCGCTCGAAATTACTGAGCACCCGGTGGAGAAGCCAACAACGAATAGCGCCTCGGGTTTCATCGCCGATCATGCGTATAAGCGCCCCAGCGAAGTCACAATGGAATGCGGCTTCGCTGGGGGCGGTTCGTTGCTGGACTTCATTGATACATCTTCAATCGGCCTCAGCGCCGGACTGAGCCCGAAAGAGACCTATCAGCAACTGCTGGATCTCCAGTCCTCCCGGGTGCCGTTCGATGTGGTGACCGGGAAGCGGGTGTACAGCAATATGCTGGTGAGAGCCATCGAGGTGACAACGGACAAAACCAGCGAGAACGTGCTGAACTGCACGCTTACCCTGCGTGAAGTGATCATGTCGCAAACGCAGAGCGTTAGCGTTGCTGATAAATCAGATATGCAGGATGGCGTCAGCACATCGGCGGTGCAAAATTCCGGGACGAAATCCACTACACCGCCAAACGAATCTTTGCTGAGCCAGCTGGGCGGAAGCGTTACATCAGCATTCGGGGGATGATATGCAGTTTAACGAAATACCGCTTTCTCCTGACAATCAGCAGTTCCGCGTTTTGCTGGGCAATACTACGTATACGCTCAGGATCATCTGGCGCGATGCGGCTGGTTGGATTATGGACGTGATGGATAGCGGCGGTGCCGCGCTTCTCTCTGGCGTACCTCTACTGACCGGCGTGAACCTTTTACGACAATTTCCACAGCTTGGCATTGATGGTGCGCTGGTGGTGGCGACCGATAAGGGCGCACCAGACGAGCCCACCAAAACCAACCTCGGCACATACAGCCACCTCATTTTCGTGCAGGAGTAGAAATGTCTCTTAACTGGATGCGCCATTTTGAGTTGCAGCTGTTGGACCAGAACGGGCAGGGTATTTCCCTGTCTGATTTTAAGGTCACGTTCCAGATCGAGTGGGCAGATACACGCTGGCCGCGCGTGGCAAACGTGAAAATTTACAACCTTTCGACCGATACCACGAACAAGATACTGGGGCAGGAGTTTGCAAAAATTCGCATCATTGCCGGGTATGACGGTATTGCGCCGGATGTTGATGCGAGCCAGGTTGGTGTCGCCCGGGAGATTTCACCAGACCAGGTAGGGCAGGTGAACGGTCAGAACTACGGCCTGATATTTGACGGTGATATTCGCTTCACCGTCACCGGGAAGGACAACATCACCGATTCCTGGGTGCTGATTCAGGCCATCAGTAACCACGAAGCGTTCCTCTACGCGACTACCATCACCACGCTTGCCGCTGGCTATACCGTTGCGGATCTGCACCGGGCGACGATGCAGGATTTCAACGCGTTCGGCGTGACACAGGGCATTACCGGCGATTTTCCTGATACCGTGTTTCCTCGTGGCCGCGCGATTTACTCATCCAGCCGCAACGTGATGGATAATATTGCTGCGCAGTGCAAAGCGACATGGCAACTGGTGGATGGTCAGGTCCAGATGGTGCCGGAGGATAAATATATTCACGAAGCCATTGTGTTGAATGCCAATACTGGCCTGATCGGTATGCCGCAACAAACGATGGGCGGCGGAGTAAACGTGCGGTGCCTGATAAACCCAAACATCCGTATTAATGGTCTTATCCAGCTCGATCAGGCTTCGGTGTACCGCGCCACGCTCGGCAATAGCGAAATAGCACAGTCGCCCGGGCGTATCACCGAAACAGAAGAGAACGGCAACCGTGTGCTGACCGGCACGACGTCACAGGCTGCCAGCATTGCGACGGATGGCGTTTATATCGTCAAAGCTATCGACTATACTGGCGACACCAGAGGTCAGGCGTGGTACATGGATTTGATGTGTTTTGCGCGTGGCGCTCGTGATCTTTATAGCCCGAAAGCAATGCAAGGGACGACGAATTAGTGAGGTGGGGCCGTGAGACATTTACTTTGCACTGTTACCGTGTTCGCGGTGCTTATATCAGCACCCGCTTTTGCGGATCAGCAATGTGGTGATTTTAAAATCCATTGGGCAGATGATGGCTTAGCCAGAATCAATGGCGCAAAGCCAGAAATGCAAAAAATCACCTTCCTGAAAAACAAAGGCGATTATAACAATATCAAGATGGATTGGCGTATGGCTACCGATCAGCCTGGAAGATGGGTTGGTCTTGAGTACATCAATCGAAACGGCAAAGCCATTCTCAACGCACAGTGGTTGCAAGCCAGCATGGATTCGCCGCGTCAGTATGCAACATACGACTGCCGAAAAGTAAAATAGCCCGCCAGATAGGCGGGCATGCGTCAAAAATATTGAGCTTTAATTATAATAAACACAATAATTACGAACAGGATGTTTCTAATTATTTTTTGCTTATGAGTAAGTTGTTTTTTTTCTGTCGATTTCCCGGGAGAGTAAAGGTTAGTGGTATGCGACAGCCCCGTGCCGGGAAGGCCATTTGTCATCTTTACGCCTTTTTTCCCGATGTTAATGGTGGAACCTTTACCACCAATTGAAGTGCTTACTCCGCTTTTACTAATGTTGATCGCGAGTCCGGGCGCAATCCGGATTCTTTTACGAAATCTAAATCCCATTTGTTACTCCTGTAGTCAATAATGCGATGGTGCAGGTCCACTCTATGGCGGCTTCATGGCTGAAATTGATTTTCAATGCTTACTTGTTGCAAACATATCCTAATACACCTTGTGAATGTGTGCCATTGCAGCGGAAAAGCCTTACTTCACACTGATGTAGCTTAGTTACTAAGAGATAATTGATACCAAACCAGCTTCGGCTGGTTTTTTTATGGGGGTTTTATGCCAATTCCAACTCAATCACAGATCGGCGGTGAGCAGCAGACCGCGCAGGCCATTGCCGATTCGGTGTCGACCCAGATGCGCGTAGCGATGCCCGGCATCATTCAGTCGTTCGATCCTGAGACTGTTACCTGCACAGTAGAGGTGGCGCTACGCGGTATTGTTGGCGATGGATCCACCGAATTAAAACCGCTGGTGGATGTGCCGGTCATCTTCCCGCGCGGCGGCGGTTGCACGCTGACCTTTCCGGTAAAAGAAGGCGACGAGTGCCTCCTGATTTTTGCTGACCGTTGCATCGATTTTTGGTGGCAGAGCGGCGGCGTTCAGGAGACCGTCGACCCGCGCCAGCATGACTTATCTGATGCGTTCGCCATCGTTGGCCCGCAGTCGCAAGCACGGAAAATCAGCGGTATCAGTACCAGCGCCGCGCAGCTGCGAACCGATGATGGTGCGGCGTTTGTAGAAGTCGCCGCAGGACATAACATCACCATTAAAACACCGGGCCAGCTTACAGCTACGGCTGAAGGTGGAACGACAATCACATCCCCGACTATCACGCTGAACGGCAACGTAACGATTAATGGCAACTTGTCTCAGGGAATGGGCGAAAGCGGCGGTACTGCGACGATGCTTGGGCCGGTGACGGTAACGAATGACGTAACAGCTTCTGGTATCAGTGTCGCCACGCATAAACATGGCGGAGTACAGACTGGCGGGGGAACTACCGGAGGGCCGCAATAATGCGATACCGTCGCGAAGATACTGAAGGCGATTACACTTTCGGCCAGGGTGACGATACTTTCCTTATCGACAGTCCGGAATGTGTCGCCCAGGCCGTAAAAACCCGTTTCGAGCTGTGGCGCGGTCAGTGGTTTCTCGATCTGACGGAAGGCACGCCGTATGTTCAGTCAGTGCTTGGGAAGCAGCGATCAGATGTCTACATCCTGGCTATACGCGAACGCATACAGGATACACCGGGCGTTCTGTCGATTCTTTCCTTCGATACCAATTATGACGGCACCAGCCGTCGCGTCACCTTCACTTCCTCCATTGACACAATCTACGGCCAGACGACTGTAACAAGCGAGGCATAAATGGCTTTGAACCTCGACACGCTGGGGCTATCGGCAACGGTAACCGCCCAGGGGATTAGTGCGCCTGATTACCAGACAATCCTAGATACACTGACCAGCTATTTCAGGCAGATTTACGGTAGTGATGCCTACCTCGAACCAGACAGCAAAGACGGGCAGATGGTCGCGCTGGTGGCTCTTGCCGTGCATGACGCTAACAACACCGCTATCGGGATCTACAACTCTTTTTCACCGACGACAGCGCAGGCCGCAGCGCTTAGCAGCAATGTGAAAATTAACGGGATCACGCGAAAAGTAGCGACAAACTCTACTGCTGACCTTCTGTTAACCGGTACGGCAGGCACGACTATCACGAATGGCTCCGCACGGGATAAAAACGGCATTATCTGGAATTTTCCCGCAAGTGTAGCGATCGGCGTTGATGGTACTGTGCTGGTGACGGCCACATGTGCGAATAGCGGTTCGGTTGCGGCGCTGGCCGGGACTATTACCACTATCAACACCCCGACCCGAGGTTGGGTGTCGGTAACCAATCCAGTTGCGGCTACTGTCGGTTCACCAGCCGAAACCGACGCAGAGCTGCGCATTCGGCAGGGGCAAAGCGTCGCGCTACCATCGATCACACCGTTTGAAGGTGTCGACGGTGCTATCGCTAATGTTGCTGGCGTGACACGTCACAAACTATATGAGAACGACACTGGGGCAACCGACAGCAACGGGCTGCCGCCACACTCTATTTCCGCCATCGTCGATGGAGGGGATGTTACCGAGATAGCCCAAACAATCCGGGGGAGTAAAGGGCAGGGAACCGCAACTTACGGTACAACTTCTGTCACCGTGCCGGATACTTACGGTAATCCTCACGTCATCAGTTTTTCGCGTTCTACCGATGTGCCAATTTTTGTAGCCATTACCCTGAAAGTTTTTACCGGGTATACATCTCAAATCGGCGAGCAGATAAAACAGGCTGTTGCCGATTATATAAATGGCCTGGCAATTGGCGATGACGTTCTGCTGAGTCGTATTTATTCCCCGGCAAACCTTGGCGTGGTAAGCGGAGGCAGTGCTCGCTATTACGACATTCAGGAGCTGCTCATCGGCAAATCCTCTGACTCAGTCGCAAGCGGAAATATCGATATTGCTTATGACGAATCTGCGTCATGCGTTGCGAGTCACGTCACTATCACGGTGACCTCATGAGCAAATACACCGAACTGATCACTAACTACCATGCTACCAAGCCACTCTTTTTTGACCATATAGATCTGAGCACCCGCCCGCTGATTGATGTGTCCAGCACTATGTCAGGGCTTGTAACAGCCTTCGATATCGATACGGCGGTTGGCGTGCAACTCGATATCCTCGGCCTGTGGATTGGGCGTAGTCGTATAGTCAGCCAGCCAATTAGCGGCGTTTATTTCAGCTGGGACACTGACGGGCTCGGATATGACCAGGGCATCTGGCAAGGGCCATATGATCCTGATTCTGGCTATACGACGCTGAGTGATGAGACGTACCGCATCATTCTGAAAGCGAAAATCGCTATCAACAACTGGGATGGTCGGAACGACTCTCTGCCTCCCATCCTTGACGCTGCTACCGCAGGCTCTGGACTGAAGATGCAGATCGTCGATAACCAGGACATGACGATATCGGTCTGGGTTTTTCCCGAGACTGATATTTCTGATGTGTCACTCGAACTGATAGCCGCTATCAAACAGGGTTATCTCACCGTTAAAGCTGCTGGTGTATGGGCTGGCGGCGTTGAAACACCCTCAGTCGAAACACCGTCCGAAGGAACAAAATTCTTTGGATTTGACATGGATAACGAATACATCGCCGGTTTTAATGACGGCGCATGGGGGAGATTACTTTAATGGCTGGAACTAATGATTTTAAAGCGTTTGCGACAGATGCTAATGCAAATGTTACCTCGCAGGAGGAATGGGAGACGCTAACCGCACTGAAGAAAGGATTCTCCTCGGGTAAAGCATCCAGCGCACAGGTCAGTAAAGCGCTGCGCCAACCGTCGACGATGGCGGCTGTACTGGGGCAGTTTATCGCGAACGCCGAACTGGACGCGCTCGATGATGGTGACGTTGATGGACTGGTGGCAAAGCTGGCGACAGCGATTACCACAAACCTTGGTTTAGGAGAAGCGGCGAAAAGGGATGTGGGCACAGGAGATAATCAGATACCGGATATGGGAGCATTCGCTTCTGGTTCGGGATGGTTCAGGCTACCAGGTGGATATATTGTTCAGTTTGGCACTTTTTCAGGAAACACGACCCGCTTTATCAGTGGACACTTCCCTATACCATTCCCTAATCAGCCGATGGTTTCAGTCAGTGTTATGTCTGATGCCGTTCAGTCAGACCCGTCGAATCCTGCCCCGCAGGTTTTGTCTGTAAATTTTGAACATATCAGTAATTCAGCGTGGCGTGTGGCAACCAGTGATATCTCACAGCAATACAGATTCAGTTATATTTCGATAGGACGGTAGAAATGCAGAAATATATTTTCAGTGCCGATAAAAATGCGTTTTTCCCTGTGGAGCTTAAAATCGCTTATCAGGAATCCGGCGAATGGCCCGATGATGGAATCGAAATTGACGACACTGTTGCCGCCGAATTTATGAAGGAAGCACCAGAAGGAAAATACAGAGGTGTCATCGACGGAATGCCAGCATGGATTGATATTCCACCGCCAACTCATGAGGAACAAATTGCCGCAGCCGAACTGGAAAAGCAGCAATTGATTAATCAGGCCAACGATTATATGAACAGTAAACAATGGCCTGGTAAAGCGGCTATTGGTCGTCTGAAAGGTGACGAGCTGGCGCAATATAATTTGTGGCTGGATTATCTGGACGCACTGGAGCTGGTCGATACTTCCGGTGCGCCAGATATTGAATGGCCTACACCTCCGGCAGTTCAGGCCAGATGACATCCGGCGCGGTGCTGGTATCTGTTGCCGTCACCGCGTCAATGTAATCCAGCACAGCGTTAAGGCGGGTTGTTTCTGCCTGCGTCAGTTTACGTCCGGCCTGCAATTTCAGTTGAATCAGACTGATGGAAGCCATAGCAGCATCAATCAGCGACTGGCGCTGTGCTTCTGCCGCGTCTACTGCGGCGCTATATTGTGCCTCGGTATCGGTCACCCATTTCTCTCCATCCCATTTATCGTATGGCGTTAATGGGGCGATAGTGGTGGTTCCTTCCGGGTATTCTCCCAACTGTGAAATAGTCACAGGTTTGCCAGTAGCCGTGCTGTAAACGGTTTCGCCGCGATGGTCTGCAACGTATTCCCAACCGGTCAAATCAGCCGTCCGGCAGACAGCAAAGCCGTCCTTTTTGCTGATTGGCGCATCCACGCATGAATTGCCTGGAACGCCAACGCCAACGGGAAGATATTCTAACGATGCGGAAGTAAACTCCATCGTTTCTCCGTTGTAGTTGTAAACAGTGATAAAGCCAGCTTCCGTGGCGAACCCGTTTTCATCCAGGGTGATTTCTTTTGTGGTCATTATACTGCCCTTACAATGTAGTTGAATGCAATGTTGCGCGGACGGGTTTCTGAACCACCTGGCGCGTTGGTCGCTATAGTTTTCAAGTTAATTCTCGCGCCAGTGGCATCAGCCCCCACGACGTATGGGCCGCCCGTTCCGTCTGGACCAGTCGCCCCCCATATTTCTTGGAAATAGTGGTCGTGGGCTTTAAACGTATCACTTTGTAACGAAAGGATTGTTCGCCCTGAATCCACACCACGCCCGTCATCCCAGCCACGAATGAATTCACCGCGTAAATCAGGCAATTTATTTGTCGGGTAAGCCTTTGCCAGTTCCGGGTATTCTTCAGCAGAAAAATCCGCACCATTGCATTTCAGCCAGCCTGTTGGCGGTGTGGCTGAAGGCCACGGAACAGGCACCCCAACAGGTAATGCTGAGCCTTCTCCCAAACCAACCTTTTTTATAACCATCAAAAATCTGGTGATGCTTCGCCGTTTCTCCTGTTTTCATAACAGGAGAAATCCCATGATTTACGGTTATGCCCGAGTATCAACAAACCACCAGGACACTGAATTGCAACTAACGGCGCTCAAGTCAGCGGGTTGTGAGAAAATTTTTGAAGAGCATGCCAGCGGGAGGAAATCGAATCGGCCGGTTCTAAAACGGCTGATCGCCACTATGCAGCCGGGGGATGAACTGGTGGTCTGGAAGCTGGACAGGATAGGCCGCAACGTTCTGCATGCGCTGTTGATGTTCCAGCAGTTACAGGAAAAGGGTATCAACTTCCGCAGTATTACCGATGGCGTGGATCTCAAAACAGCCAGCGGCCGCTATAACTTTCGTAACATCCTTTCCGCAGCACAATATGAATCTGATCTTAATAGCGAACGTACCTTAGCAGGGCTGGCCGTAGCCAGGGCAAAAGGGCGAGTTGGTGGTCGCAGGCCTAAGTTCACGGATGAGCAATGGTGGGAAATGGGGGAGCGGATGGCAACCGGTGAATCACGACAAAGCGTATCAAAAACATATGGAGTAGGGCTCTCAACTCTGTATAAAAAGTTTCCAGCTAGCTGATAACGGGAAAGAAACAGAGAAGGGCACAAACATTGTGTACTTTAATGTGCCCTTTAATTTATTGATTGGTGGTTGAATTGTCCGTAACTTTTTGATTTAAGTGAAAATTTCTAATAAATTAGAACACTTTCTTAAATGGTTTCACTGAAACGTGTTCATAGACTCCTGCCGCTACGTACGGGTCAGCATCGGCCCAGGCCTGAGCTGCTTCCAGCGATTCAAATTCAGCAATAACGGTTGAGCCAGTAAATCCCGCAGCCCCTGGATCGTTACTGTCTACCGCTGGCATTGGACCAGCTGTCAACAAACGACCTTCATCATGCAGTAACTGTAAACGTGCTAAATGTGCCGGACGAACGGAAAGGCGTTTTTCGAGGCTATCAGCTTTGTCTTGAGCGTAAATAACATACAACACGGGCACAACTCCTTGTTCGGGAAAGTTGTAAAGTACGTTATTTGAAAGGGCGAAGATCTGCAACGGAAAGATGATGTCTTTGTTAAGACCATGCATAAAGTAAGGTCAATTACGCCAAAAATGACATTTTCACTGATCCTGATCGTCTTGCCTTATTGAATATGATTGCTATTTGCATTTAAAATCGGGGCCTGGTTTTTCTACTGAAATGATTATGACTTCAATGACCCTTGAATAAAGTCTATTCGGTTTTCTTTAGATGTTCGCCTCACATAATCTTCAAGTGATGTTCCTTACATCTCCCTAGAGCGTTAAGATAGTTAACTGATTGAGTTTCCAGGGTATGAAAGGATGAGCAACACTACTGATTGGGGAAGCATGATAGCCAACATAGTTATGGCTACTACCGCTGTCTGGGCTGCATTCAAAGCTAATGACTGGTTTAAAACCAAGCGTCTTGAGAGTGCTGAAAACTTCTATAAAGAAGTACACAATCTCCATAAACGTTACTATTCAGCTATCCAATACGTTGAGGATTCAAGAAGAATATTTGATAGTCAGTATGGGTTGCATTCGCCAATATCTGAACCTAAAGACAAGTCATTGCAATGGGAGGTTAAATCGAACTCTTACAAAATCATCGCTGAACTAGATTATCTGGCATCGTCACTACAAATGATGGATGCAATGGGTAACAAACTTAGCCCTAAATCGGCTTCACTGGTTAGTGATATGATGGAAGCACATGGACGATTCTGTAATGATGTGATGAACTTCAATGACTCAGTTTGGAAGGTTATAAGGGCAGGTATAACTGAAGAGAACATCCCACATACGCGAGGTTATGTGAACGGCGATTACATGACTATCCTTACCAGTATGGATGAACCTGTAAGAATATCTTTTAGGTTAAAAGAAATCAGTTTTAAAGATTTTTACCTGCATGAAACTACTATGCAGTCAGTAATAACGAGGCTGAAATCGCTTATCGCCAGAACAGGTAAAAACAGGACATAAACAGGTTAGTACCTATGCAATTTAACGGTATTTTTCCAAGTATCTATGCAATCCTACACAGATTCTATACAGTATCGACATAGTCCCTTTTTAGCATAACTTATTGAAATATATAAATAATCTGTGAAGTCTCTTTTCAGGGAACTATGCAGGGTGTTAGTCGTTCCTCTCCAGACCCTTAGAAAAGTGCTATATACAGGGCTATATAACGATATATAGATGTTTGGTCACCATCAGTACTCTCTCAAAGCGACTATCAAACCACTTAACAATCACCTGCATGAATATTGAAAAGTGATGGTTACAGTTACCCTCCTAAAATCTTCATAGCTCCTTCATAACCAGTCTCAAAAGGACTTCCTTATGAGACACTTTCAACGTAACGGTAGAATGCACCTTCTAAGTGTCTCATAAGCTTGTTTTTGGGTTATGAGACAGCTAAACTTATGAGACTAACTTTTGAGACTTCTTAGGGGGGGATGTATGGAGACAATCGGTTATTGCAGGGTGAGTACAGATGACCAGTCTATCGCTAACCAACAAATGCAAATTGAAGAGGCAGGGTACAACATTGCTAAATGGTTCACTGATGAGGCTGTCAGTGGTTCTGTCAAAGCTTCTTCAAGAGATGGTTTCAGCAGACTATTAGCTTATGCACGAGAAGGTGACACCGTGGTGGTGGTGGCTGTAGACCGTCTCGGACGCGACACAATCGATGTGTTATCAACCGTTAAAGCTCTACAGGCTAAAGGTGTGCGGGTTGTTTCGTTGCGTGAAGGGTTCGACCTGTCTACACCAATCGGTGAAGCAATGCTGGGTATTATGTCAACACTGGCACAGCTTGAAAGAAGCTTGATAGCAGAGCGTAGAAAGGCTGGAATAGAGCGTGCTAAAGCTGAAGGGGTTCACATGGGAAGACCCGTAAAAGCTTCTTCAAAGGCTGTACAGACGCTTATTTCACAAGGTAAGACACGGTTACAGATTCAGGAAGAGTTAGGAATTTCTAAAGCAACTTATTACCGATTAGCGAAGTGATTATTTAGACAGTCATAAGGATATGACAGATATTTTATTTCCTTTTGCAAAGGGGGGGCTATATCGTGAATCTGGGCTACTAAACGGGTATAGACCTGTCGCAGATATTTTTGAAGATTGTCGGGAAAGGGAACTCGAAGAGGGTCTAATCGATTTTATAAAAAATTAGAAGCTGGATATTAGCTGTACAAATTTTATACAAACAAAAAAGGACTCCGGTGAAGGAGTCCTCATCAAGTAGATTTTTAATGTGGCTACTACCATCCACCCATACCGCACCAAACCTTACCCCACCGAACCGCACCCTACACGACCTTACCTCGCCGGACACTGCCATAGAGAGTGTGCTTGGTTGCTTTGGAAGTAAACCTAGTACAGTAAGCCATTATACATATCGAGATAGTAACGTCAAGAAACTTTTAACAGGAGGGGTTCCTATGGTCACATATTCCCTCTCTTCCCACTAAGTAAGCCTTAGCAGCACCTAAGCAACAATTGACTAACAGATTCGGTAGAGTCTATCTCATAGGTCAACTTCATAAACTCAGAGCTAAGTTACCTTGAAAGATTCTACCAAGAAACTACACAGGTGTTATTTAGTCTAACTGTGAAGGGATATTTAACGGGAGAGAAAGTAACGATATACCGAAGGTGAGTTACATCTTAACAGTGACTGTAAGAGATATCTGAAAAGATACTTAACAGATGACTACCTAGAAAGAAGGGAAACGAAGAACCGTAGGTAGTGACCTTGTTAAACAGGCTGTTTCAAAAGCTCTTAAAAGTCTGTTAAGTAAGGTCATGTGAACAATCTTACCATTTTGTCAATGCTTTTGTCTTTGACCAAAATCAACAAAATGTATCGTTTGATGTGCCTTTAAACAAAATAGCTAAAAAATCTTTTTAGAGGGGCGCTTCGCTTGGGGTCACTATGTTCTTTCTCTCCCGTTAAGAGGGAGTTACAGGGACATTTCAAAGCCCTGACAAGGTAAGCCCGATGATAACAGAAACAGAGGGCAAAACCACTTATCGACACTGTGAACGAATAACGTAAGGGTGGGTTAAGAAGTCGGTTTAGGGATTGGTAACAATACCAATTAGAAAGGAGCTTCCCTTTCTGGGATGTCGCTCTTCTCCCACTTAGTGGACGGTTAAGAATACCTCTGAAGTTTCCCTGTGAAGAAGCTGAACAGCTATTATATTGGCTAATTACAACTAATTGAAAAATAAGAACTTTTAGAAATCACTGTCAGAGAGGTGAATGCTTGATAGATGCGGCTTTCTGGTTCTGTCAAGCTATTTTTTAATAGATAGCGCAAAATGCTAAAGATACCCCTATAACATAGACTTCTATCTGTCATCTCGTACAGGGGTTTTGAAGGGAGTTTAACGGGGTTCTGTGTGGTTGTCTGTTCGGGTCCTGTCCTTGAGGTCAAATGACCATTCACGACCAAACAATCTGAACACGATAAACACTCTGACGATGAAATAGCGGAGTAGCAGACCTGCAATCAGTCCAATACCTCCACCAGCCCATACATCAGGTGACCCCAGCTCAGGAGGGAGATTTGCCATTAAATTTCCTTGTAAGACGCTCTCAATCGCATCCTGACACAAAACAGTACCTGACCTTATAGTTGACCTGAAGAGTCCGCTTAACTCGTTACAGAGCGATTGAAGAGGTCTGTGTGCAATGCAATAACCATGTGACCAAATACATAGCCACGCCTTTTCAATTTTTCCCTCTCTCATAGAACCATTATATCACAGATGTTAATAAAATGTTAAAAATACTTGACATCAGTCTTTGAAAATGCTAGTATTGTATATATAAGTTAACAGAATAATAACATCTTATGAGGGTCAGAACATGAATGAGAGACGCAGAATTTAGAGCGATGCTTCAGGCATCGAGACAACGTAACAGATACAACTCCTACAGCTACACAGACACCCCCACCAGCTACGAATTACCCAAGCTCACCCAAAAAGAACGCAAAGGCATTGACGAAGTAATTCGGGCAATTACACCGAGGAACCGTTACATGCCAACACGCAAAACAACAAAGAACAGCATCAAGAATTATCTGGCTAGCTTTGACAGCTACGCGCAACTACCGAGCAAGCTTGATGATATTTTTATTGGATTTTGCAGAAGCGAGGGTCACCAGAAATACAACCAGAAGGTTTTTTATTTACTGCGAAGTCTTGATGAAATTAACTCAGCCACCGTGACAAATCATCTTCAGCGTCAAGCAACCAGACTTAGCCATGAATTACCAAGCGATAAATATTGCGCTTTGCTTGCTGTAATGTGCGCAAAGTTAATTGGTGTTGTTAAGCATCATATTGCCGTTGGAAATATTGAGCCAATGGAAAACGAGCAACCAGATTTCGAGTTTGACTCGTATTTAGTTACAGAGGAATTTTAAATGAAGAAACACACTTTGACCCGTATTTCAGAGGAGGCTTTTAACGAGCTTACCAGAATTAAACGAGCTACTAACTTGCCTCATCAAACTGTTATGCAGCTTGCAATCTCTAAAGTGGTCACTGAGTCGGATTTACTTGGATATCCAGTCTCTAAAGGCCGCAAACACATCCGAATTACTCAGGGCGCTTTAGATACTTTGAAGGGACTAAACAACTTTAAAATTGATATTGCCCGTCTAATGAGTATCAAAATTCACAAATTAGCGATGGAGGTTTAATGCTATGCGTTACCTTTGAATACCACACGGATAAAATGATTCGCTACATCTCCGACCTCCTGATTGAAGGAAACGGATTCGGTGACATCCATAACTCAAAAGATATCTTCATTCACGCCACCAGCCCAAGCGAAACATTAAAAACAGCAGTTACAACGGAATGGTTTGAACGAAATAAAGTAGAATTAGGCTATTGGTAGTCCGAGACTTTAAGAGAAATTAGAAAAACAGCTTCTCAGACGCTCTCAATCGCATTCTAACGCAAAAAACTATCTTATTTTAGGGTGGGAATACCACTGTACAGGCTACCCCTGAAAAAGACTATTTAGCTCGTTACAGAGCGATTGAGGAGGCCTGGTAAAAAGGAGGTTTTAGGAAATGAACAACTTCCCATTACAAATTTTCGTTGATAACGACGCCGCTCTGATGATTCAGGCTTTCACTGATGCAGGTGTGGCAATTGATTTTGACAGGCTGTTAAAGCTAGTTGCTGAGAACTCAGAAGTAATTGAAGATTTTATTCAGGGAATTGAAACTGGTGAACCACGTTTTATGTTTCCCGTTACCGACTCAAACATGAAAAGGCTTGTTATCGAAGAAACGAATAAATACAGCATTAGCCCTGAAAAATATCTCAAGGCGGCTATAGCAATTTTGTATAGCGACAGTATTTTGGTGACGGATTCGAAGGTGGTGCATTAATGGTATTGGTGATTATCTGTTTTGTATTGATTGGTATGATTGCAGGTGCATCTATTAAAGTATAAATGTTACCAATCTGTTAAAAGCTGTTGACAAATAACCTTGAGCATGACATAATTGTATATATATGGAGAGCGATTCTCCTTGAATTAAACTATTAATCATCTCTACATCGATGATAACTATATTCTGAATTGGAAAGTGCAATGCTTTTCGCTACATGACCTCTTATATAACTTGAGAGGTTATCTCGAAAAGTCTTTGTTCATTTGAATCCTTTAGATGCTACCTTTGCCCTAATCATGAGCTAGGGCTTTCTTTAAGAGTTTTTAAACAGAGCTTTTAAAGAAAGTTTTCCTGAAACTTCGTTAACGTTATAAGCAAACCTCCAAAGCCCTTCACAGATTATGTTTAGGGCTTTTTTCCAATTCATAAAAGCACACTTGGCAGGTTCTTGTTCAGTCAGACTCTTCACCTCTGATTGCTGAGTGTGCTTCTACGAATTTGAAAATAAGCAATTACACTAAAGAGGTGAAAAATAATGTCTATCCGTGATGAACATGAAATGATTATTGAGAACAGACCAAGTGCACTTGATATTCACGAATTAAGTTTGCGTGAATCTTTTGATAGAGCCTGGCGGGAATCACACGAAGTAAATAAAGGTCCATATATTCCACCAGAACCACTTGAGATTCCAAGAGTTGAAATTGATTTTTCTATGAACGAACGGTGTGAACTTGATTTGAAGTTGAAGCTACAACGCCGATATTTCCAAGCTATTAAAGACTCTCAAGAAGCAATGAGAAGTGTTTATGAGAAAATTCAGTCCAAGCTTGAAGACGAAATTGACGAAATGGCTATTTTGATGGAGCTTCAAACCAATCCTTATGCTTATTTCTCTCGACTAGACCGTGACGGTTGGGGGTATGACCCTGTAGAGATTGGTAAAGTGATTGCAGATTTACCAGAAGGTCAAAGAGTTGTTCGTACAGAAAGAGCTGTCAGAGCACCACATCGACTGTCTCTAATTGTTGCTGATAAATCACAAGCTGAGCTTGAAGAAATTGCCAAAGAGAAACTGATGAAAGCAAGAGAAAATGAGATTAATTTGCTGAAATCAAGACTGGCTAAGCTGATTAGTGACCATCAAGCGCTGGCTAAGGAGTACCGTCAAGAGTTGGCACAGATTATCAGCTTCAATGATTTTCTGAGTGTTCCACGAGAATTTAGCAAGGCTGTTTGATTATGAATTAAAAGAGGTGATTAATGTTTGAAGAACGTTTAGAGACTATTCGGTCTGTTTGCGAAAGACTCCAGCTACAACCAAATAGACAAAAGCTACGAATTAAGAATAACCGTCATTACATCACCTCATACAAACCAAAAACACGCAAGATTCCAAAGTGGTGTATTGACCGTATTCCTTCTGATGCTCAAATTATAGGTGAAACGGAACTACATTATCTTGTCAGACATTAAAAAGAATTGGTTGGGTAAAGTACGGGAGAGATTATCGAGTGATGTCGGTAGTTTCTCCCTTTTTTGTATGTGTGCTACGTGAAATCTTCTGAACAGATATACCCACCAAAAATTATTTTTTACGTAGCTCACGCTTAACAGAGGTGAATAATGGCACAGTTTAAAGTTGATGACTTCCTGATTGAGTTAAGTTTTAACTCTCAGAAAGTTTTAAAAGGCTTGGAAAAAGCCGATAAACAAACGATGCAAATCGCATCAAGAATTGAAAAACGACTAAATAAAGCTTTTAAAGTTAATCCTACGCCTTTAAATGATTCTCTCAAGGTCATGGAAAGAAATGTCGATAAAACTGTCTCCAAGATTGAGCAGCGTTTTAAAAACACTAAAGCGTTTAAGATTAAAACGGAAATTGAGGATGCTTTAAAGCCACTTAGACAACCAAGACAGCCACGAATTAGCGGAAGCAGAGCAATCACAGCGGCTTACTCAGCTAATATGACCAAACTGAAAGGTCTTAACCCAATTGTCGAGAAATACATTAAGAGTCAGTTTTACGCATTAAGTAGTAAAGCTGGTCAGATGGATAACACCAAGTTTAATGAAGCCCTTGCTAAACTAAATTCAAGTGTACGAG
>OKVS01000026.1_pt1 | contig 90084 bp, 90 predicted proteins | sample 1606911 | NCBI WGS metagenome assembly OKVS01 (sample SAMN03281016, study PRJEB24777) | human gut metagenome | isolation source: fecal sample PR161 from 1 month old female Malay infant, caesarean... | reverse complement strand
TGGAAGTCGCAGGAGTGGTTGTGGCGGTAGGATCGCAGGTGACGGATTTTTCATCCCGGCGATAAGGTTTGCGCTCTGACCAACGGTAGGCGGCTATGCGGAGTATTGCGGCGGTACCGGCGGGGCAAACGTTGCCAATACCGCCTGGGCTGAGTTTTAGCGAAGCGGCGGCGATACCTGAAACTTTCTTTACCGTGTGGGCCAACCTGTTTCAGATGGGCAGGGCGCAACCTCATGAAAGCGTGCTGATTCACGGCGGGGCCAGCGGCATCGGGACAACGGCGATCCTGCTGTGTCATGAGTTAGGTATGAAAGTCTATACCACCGTTGGGCAGGAAGAAAAAGTGGCGGCGTTGCGTCCTTATGCCACGGCTATCAATTACAAAACCGATGATTTCGCCGAGAAAATCAATCAACTGACCGATGGTAAAGGCGTCGACGTTATTCTCGATATCGTGGGTGGCCCCTATTTTAATCGTAATCTGGAACTGCTGAAGCGAGATGGGCGGCTGGTGATTATTGGCTTTATGGGCGGGCGAATCGCCCATGATGTTGATATTCAAACCTTGATGCTCAAGCGCGCGACCGTGACCGGTTCAACGATGCGCGGACGAAGCGCGGAAGAAAAAAGGCAGATCGCTCAGGCGCTACAGCGCCATGTCTGGCCGCTGCTGTCGCAGGGTAAATGTAAACCGCTGATTTACGCCAGCTATCCGATGGCTGAAATCGCGCAGGCGCATGCCTGCCTCGATAGCGGTAATCACCTGGGGAAAGTGGTGATTACCATGGAGTAGCGTTGATATCCCCGACGCCGGGCGTCGGGGATAAAGACACAGATTAAATCACACCCTGCGCCAGCATGGCGTCAGCGACCTTGACGAAGCCGGCGATATTGGCGCCGCGGACGTAGTTGGTCTGCTTCTCTTCACCGCCGTACTCGACGCAGGCGTGGTGAATATCCAGCATGATGTGATGTAGACGCGCATCCACTTTCTCCGCTTTCCAGCCCATACGCGCGGCGTTCTGCGCCATTTCAAGGCCGGATGTGGCGACACCGCCGGCGTTGGCAGCTTTGCCCGGCGCGAACAGCACGCCAGCATCGAGGAATAGATCGGTGGCGGCAATGGTGGTGGGCATGTTGGCGCCTTCGGCAACCGCTTTAACGCCATTGGCGATCAGCATTTGCGCGGCATCGACGTCCAGTTCGTTCTGGGTCGCGCACGGCAGCGCAATATCTACCGGCACTGACCACGGCTGCTGGCCTTCGAGGTAGGTTAGACCGAATTCGCGTGCGTAGTCGGCAACGCGACCGTGGCTGCGCTCTTTAATGTCGATCAGACGGGCCAGTTTTTCTTTAGTGAAGCCGGCTTCGTCTACCACCGTACCGTTGGAATCGGAAGCGGTAATGACGCGCGCGCCGAATTCCATGGCTTTCTCAATGGCGAACTGCGCCACGTTGCCGGATCCGGATACCGCGACGCGCATCCCTTCGAAGCCCAGGCCGTGGCGCTTGAGCATCGCTTCTGTAAAGTAAACCAGACCGTAACCGGTAGCCTCCGGGCGGATGAGACTGCCGCCGAAGGAGAGACCTTTGCCGGTGAAGACGCAGGCGCTATTGTTGGAAAGCTTGCGCATCATGCCGGCCATAAAGCCGACTTCGCGGCCGCCAACGCCGATGTCGCCCGCCGGAACGTCAGTGTCCGGGCCGAGGTGACGATACAGTTCCGTCATCAAGGCCTGGCAGAAGCGCATCACTTCGCCGTCGCTTTTACCTTTCGGGTCGAAATCGCTGCCGCCTTTACCGCCGCCCATCGGCAGCGTGGTGAGGGCGTTTTTGAAGGTCTGTTCGAAGCCCAGGAACTTAAGGATCGACAGATTGACCGACGGGTGGAAGCGCATGCCGCCTTTGTATGGGCCAATCGCGGAGTTGAACTGCACGCGCCAGGCGCGGTTAACCTGCACCTGATTGCGATCGTCAACCCAGACGACGCGGAACTGGATGACGCGCTCCGGTTCGACCAGGCGTTCCAGCAAATTGAGCTGACGATAGCGCGGATTCTGTTCAAGGAACGGCCACAGAGTGGTCATCACTTCGCGGACGGCTTGGGCGAATTCAGTTTGATGCGGGTCGCGCTGTTGAACGCGGGCGAGAAAACTTTCCAGAGTACACGCCTGATCCATAGATGTAATTTCCCCTTACGGTTGTGGTTGCTTGTTATTTTTTATACACGACCTTGAAAAAGCCGATTTTCCGACTATAACACCGGAAATAGTTAGGCTGACAAGGAAAAATTGAGCGCGGAGAAAAATTTATAATCCGACAAAGGTCATAACTAAAAGCGATGACCCAGGTCGAAGATGGGAGGAGAAACTAACCTGCCTGTTGAGCGATAAAGGCATTCAGCAGAGGAATATCCGCCGGCGCCAGATCAAATTCTAATGCTTGCGACGGCGTACACCAGCGCAGTTCGCTATGGTAATGAGCGACCGGTTCACCGCTAAACTCGCTAATCCACCAGGCATGCAGGTGGATCAAACGTCCGGAGACTTCCCGTTGATGGCTGGCGATATAGCGGGTTGGCCTCGCAACGATAGCCAACTCCTCTTCCAGTTCGCGCGCTAACGCCTGCGGCTGGCTTTCGCCATGTTCGACTTTGCCGCCGGCGAACTCCCACAGCCCAGGCTGATCGGCATGCGGCGGGCGCTGCGCCAGCAGGATTTTACCGTCGCGTTCGATAATCGCGGCGACAACATCAATGATTTTTTGCATAGTTGTCCTGAATCATTCAAATACCGGCCTTGCTTATAATGGCGTATTATCTCCGTCTTTCCCCTGTACCGACAACCTTTTAGCCTGATGGAGCGTCACCGTGCTTGATAGCCGCCTGCATCCCCGATTGAAGCCCGTCCTGAATGCCATCGCCCGCGGGCTCGATCGTCCGGGGATCTCCCCTGACGGCCTGACGCTTTTCGGTTTTGCTATCGGCGTGCTGGCGCTGCCGTTTCTGGCGCTCGGCTGGTACGGCGCCGCGCTGGCGGCCATTGTGCTGAACCGGTTGCTGGATGGCCTGGATGGCGCGCTGGCGCGGCGGCGTGGTCTCACCGACGCCGGCGGATTTCTGGATATCTCGCTCGATTTTTTGTTTTACGCGCTGGTGCCGTTCGGTTTTATTGTTGCCGACCCGGCGCAAAATGCGCTGGCGGGCGGCTGGCTGCTGTTTGCGTTTATCGGCACCGGCAGCAGTTTCCTGGCGTTTGCGACACTCGCGGCAAAGCATCAAATTGCCAATCCGGGCTATGCGCATAAATCATTTTATTATCTTGGCGGGTTGACTGAAGGAACGGAGACAATCCTGCTATTTGTGCTGTGTTGCCTGTTTCCGGCGCACTTCACCTGGCTGGCGTGGTGTTTCGGCGCGTTATGCTGGCTGACGACCTTCACCCGTATCTGGAGCGGCTACCTGACGCTGAGGGAGGCGCAAAGCCACAACCTCCCTCAGTAGGCGGATTATTTGCTGCTGTCCGGGCCGCGTTCGCCGGTGGCTACCGGATTTTGCGGATTGCCGCTCCATTCGTACCAGCCGCCGTCGTAAACGGAGACGTTTTTCCAGCCCATCGCTCTGGCGTACATGAAGGTCTCTGAGGCGCGCCAGCCTGTGCCACAGTAAAACGAGACCTGCTGGTTGGGCAGAATGTTCCACTGTTTCCACATCGCCGCGATATCGTCGGCGCTGCGCATGGTGCCGTCCGGATTATGGAAGTCTTCCATATGGGTGGAATCGCTGCCGGCATGACCCCAGCGGGCGCCAGCAATATCGCCCTTCGGCTTGATGTAGCTGTAGCCGCTGGTGGTGCCGATAAATTCCGGCCACGAGCGGACGCTGACCAGCGAAGCATCCTGCCGGAGTAGTAACCCACGCGCCTGTTCGGTATCGAGCATTAACTGCGGCTGACCGGGGATCGGCGCGCCGAAATCCGTCACCGTTTTTTCTTTCGCTGGCATGCCGCGCTCGACCGGCAGATTCGCGTCGGACCAGCTTTTCCAACCGCCGTCGAGCAGGCGGACATCTTTCACCCCAGCATACAGCATGATCTGCGCGACGCGCGCGGCGGCGTAGACGTCGCGGCCGTACAGAATCACCGTGGTGTCATGGCGAATACCGTGTTTAGCCAGCATCGCTTTTAGCTGTTCATCGGACACTTTGTTCCACAGCGGCTCGCTTTCCACTTCATTGGTATCGATATAACCGGCGCCGGGAATGTGATTCAGCAGATAAAATTTCGGCGCCCCCCAGGCCACTTCAAACAGTTTCCAGTCGCCCTGCGGGGCGGCGGTAACGGTTTTACCTTGCTGTAAATCGTGGATCCACTGCGGATACACCAGCTGCTCAAAGTGCGGCAGCTTCTGCAGGCGCTCGCCCTGACTGAAAGCGTCACTGAGCGTGCTGAGTTTGGTGAATCCGGCTTCTTTCAAGCGCGCCGCAACCCTGGCGTTATCGTCAGCGCCGCCATATAACGCGATTGGCGTATCGGCCTGCAGGCGGTGCTGAGTAGCCCAGGTACGCAGTTGTTCGTCGCTCATTGCGCCAAGCCAGGTAGCGGAGAGGTTTAGCGCCTGCGGTTCATGGCCCTGTGGGCCGTTGGCGCTTTGCGGCCAACCGTTATAGAAAGCGCTGAGGCGGGTATCTATCGCTACGCCGTGCTGCTGTTGCAGCGTTGAAAAGTCCAGCGTTGGCATGGTATCAGCGGCGAAAGTAGAGGAAGCAGCAAGCCCCATGAGCAGGGCGAGTGCGGTCAATTGAGAAACACGTTTCATCGAAATGCCCGACGGTAGAAAGAGGAGGGCTCATTCTCTGCTCCTGATAAGGGAATTTCTTTGCGATAACGCAGGTTAGGCGGAATTTGCCTGCCAGGCGGCAATATTAATACAGCGTCCGCCCGGTGGGAGATCCTGGCTGTCGTGAGTCACCAGCACCGCCGGGATTGCCAGCCGGTCAATTTCCGCAAACACCCACTGGCGAAAATCGGCGCGAAGTTCTGCATCCAGGCGATTAAAAGGCTCATCCAGCAGCAGCGCTTGCGGCCTTGCCAGCAGGGCGCGCAGCAGGCTGACGCGCGCGCGCTGTCCGCCGGAGAGCGTGGCCGGATCGCGCGAGGCGAAGCCCGGCATGCCGGCGCGCGTCAGCGCTTGCTCAACTTCGCTCTGGCGCGCCGCGCCGCGGATTTCAGCGGGCAGGGCGAGCTGTAAATTGTGCCCCACGCTGAAGTGGTCAAACAGTAGCGCATCCTGAAACAGGATGCCAATGCGTCGTGCTTCAGTGGCGAGCCCGTCGCAGCGGCGTTTGTTGAGCCATAATTCACCTTCGGCGCGAAAGGTGTCGGCAAGCGCGCCGATCATCCAGGCGAAAAGGGTTGATTTACCGCTGCCGGAAGGGCCCATCAGCGCCAACACCTCGCCGGGGGCGACAGAAAAATTTACCCCACGCAACAGCGGTTGGCGGTGGAGGGTTAATGTCAGGTTGTGAACGGTTAGCATTAGCGTAATCCCCGGCGGCGACGGCCTATAAACCAGGCTATCAGCGCAGTAACCATAAAGCAGATCGCCGGTAGCAGCAATTGCCACAGCGCTTGTGCGGCAAGCCGTGTACTGTCGCCGCCGCTGCTCAGCGCGACCGCTTCGCTGGTCAACGTCGGCGTCCGTCCGCCGCCGAGCCACACGGTCGGCAGATATTGCGCGATACTCACCGAAAACCCGACCGCCAGCGCGGTAAGCAGCGGTCGCGCCATTGACGGCAGTTTGACCCACCAGAACAGGCGTCCGCGCCGCCAGCCAAGCGTACGGGCAATCAAGAGCAACCGTGGATCAAGATTGCGCCACGCCGGGGAGAGGATAAACAGCATCCATGGCACGACCCATAACAGATGCCCCCATAATACCGTCATCAATTGACCGTCGAACCAGCCCACGAGCGCTAATTGATATTGACCATCGGCTAGCGGCAGCGTTGGGATGATTAATGGCAGCCAGAGTCCGTTATATCTGGCGGGACCGAACTCCAGCCACAGCAGGCACAGCGCGGCCCCCAGTATCGCCGCGCCTAACGCCAGCCAGAGGCTGTTGCCGATCGCCTCAGCCGTTGGCTGCGTCCATTGTGAAATGCCAGCCAACAACAACGCGCAAACCAGACCGCAGGCGGGTACCGCCTGCGCCAGGATATGTCCGGTCGTTGCGTTGGCAGGGGCGGCGCGCTTGCCGCATAGTGCGGGAATAGTTTGCCGCCAGCGGCGCCAGCCTACCGATGCGATGGCCGCGAAGATTAACGTGAACGCCAGCAGCAGCAGGCTGGCCAGCGCGCCTTTCGCCTGTTGCAGCGGATCGCCCTGATTAAGCCACTGCCACGCCAGTACCGCCAGCGTTGGCGGATTTCCCGGACCGATCACCAAAGCGACATCCACCGCCGACAAACTCCAGGCGACGGTGGCCAGCAGAACAAGGCTCATCGATGGCAGCAGTGCCGGCACAATAATCCACTGCAGACATTGCCAGCGGTTATAGCCGAGGGTTTTCATCACTACGCTTTGGGCCGCCAGCTGTTTTTCACCCAGTACGCCATACGCCACCCACAGTAAAAAAGGCGCTCTCTTTAACCGCCATCGTCAGGCCCAGCCCGATACCGTAGCGATCGACCGGTGGGCTCAATGCTGGAAACAGACGATACAGCCAGCCGCCTTCGGCAAATAGCAGCAAGGCGGCGGTGGCGAAGGCGACATGGGGTACCGCCAGCAGCAGCGGTAATCTTCTCGCCAGACGCTGCCAGCCAGTAGCTGGCCATAATGCGCCAATCACCATCAGGGTGATGAACAGCGCGCCGCCCACCGCCAGCAGCGTAGAGACTAGCGTCGCCGCCAGCGCCTGCGGCAACTGCGGATCGCTAAATAGCGCCCGCCAGGCTGCGGCGTCGACGGCAGGTATCGCCATCAGCGCGGCGGCGGGAAGCAGGGGGAGGTAGATAAGCGCTATCGCTCCCCACGTCAGCGCAATTAGTGGGTACCGTAGCGGCGCAGCCATTCCTGCTCCAGCGCGTCAACCCAGGCGGCGTGCGGTTCAGCCAGCATTGGCGGCGTCGCTTTCGGCTGCACGGCGTAAAATGCGGCGCGCTGGGCGTCGTTGAGTTTTTCGGGATCGAGTACGCTGGGATCGCCCCAGATTTGCGGATCGGCTTTTCGTAGCTGAGCCTGTGGCGATAGCAGGAAGTTGGTCACCACCTGTGCGCCTGCCGTCGCGCGGGCGTTGGCGGGGATAGCGACAAAATGCACGTTGCCGAGCATCCCTTGTTTAAAACCGAAGCTATAACTGTCTGGCGGAAGTTCGCCGCTGGCGGCTTTTTGCTGCGCATGCAGCGGATTGAAGGTCAGCGATAGTTGTAGCGTGCCTTGCGCCAGCATCGCGTCCATCCGCGCCGGCGACAGCGGAAAATCGCGGCCCTGGCGCCAGAGCAGCGGGTGTAGTCTGTCGAGATAGTCCCAAAGCGGCGCGGTCACCGCGGCGAAACTTGTCTCCTGCGGCGGCTGGCGCAGGGCCTCCGGCCGATCGGTCAACGCAACCAGCAACTGCTCAAGGAAAGCGGTGCCGGTAAAATCCGGCGGCCGCGGATAGGTGACGCTGCCTGGATGTGCTGTGGCGAAAGCCAGTAGCGCCTGTGCGCTGTCCGGTGGTTCAGCCAGCTGCGATCGGCGGGCGATAAAAGTCAGCTGCGCGCTGCCCCACGGGGATTCCGCGCCGTCGGTGGCGATGGAGAAATCTTCCCGAACCGGTTTTCGCGTATCGACGTAGCGCCAGTTAGGCAGCTTCTCGGCCCAGTCGCTGCGCAGTAAATTCGCCTGCTTCAACGTGCGGAAATTCTCGCCATTAACCCACAATAAATCGATTGAACCGCCGCGGGAACGCCCGGCACGCGCCTCGGTCTGAATACGCTTGACCGCATCGCCGGCATCGGCGATATGTACAATACGCAGATCGACGGCGTAATCCCGTTTCACCTCTGCGCTGACCCAGTCGAGGTAACGGTTAACCGCCGGGTCGCCGCCCCAGGCGTTGAACCACACCGTCTGGCCGCGCGCCTGCTGGCTGATGCTCTGCCAGTTCTCGTCGGCGTTGGCGAGAGTCGGGGCCAGCAGCAGTGCGGCAAGCCAAATTAAACAATAACGCAGACTGCGCATATTGACTCCTTAGGGATGAGTGTCGGAAACATCGGGCTTCGGGATTTGGCACAGGCCCTGCGCCGGGATCGCCAGCGCGGAATTAAAGCGTGCGGATAAATTTTGCAGGCCGATCAGCGCGGTTAGTTCGGTTAACGCCTGAGCATCAAACTGCTGCGCCAGCCGGGCGCGCAGCGCATCATCGACGGCGGGCGGCGTCATGCTCGCCGCTTCGGCATATTCCAGCGCCAACCGCTCGCTATCGCTGAATAATCCGCTATTGCGCCAGTCGTTAACCGCCAATAGTTTTTCGCTGCCGCCGGCGCGCTGCGCCAGTTTCATGCTGGTGATATCAATGCAAAATTCACAGTGACACAGCTGGGCGATACGGGCGCTCACCAACGAGCGTAGCAGCGGATCGAGCGGCGAGCGTCGGCGTTCCAGATATCCGACAAACATGGAGACCAGATAAAACGCCAGCGGGATGCGCCCCCACCAGCGGATAGGGCTGAGCACCGCGCCATAATGGCGACGGTGTAGCCACGCCTGCGGGCGCAGGATCAATGGAATCGACGTTAACGGCGGTAGATTCATGGCGATTTCCTGTTGTGATGCGCAACGTATTGCGCTTTGACTATCGCGACTACGATAGCTAAAGCGAACAAAATAGATAAACCGCTGAGCAGCCAGAACAGCCCTCCCGTCAGCAGGCTTCCGGCCCACGAGTAGACGATAGTCGCCGGTAATTGGCCGACGCCGGTGGCAAACATAAAATGGCGAAAGCGGATTGAGGTTAGCCCGGCGGCGTAGCTCACCGGATCGAAAGGGACGAAGGGCAGCAGGCGGCAAACCAGGATGGTGTGCTTGCCGTAGCGCCTAAAAAAACCATCTACGCTCTGTAATACCGCCTTGCCGGTTAGTTTTTCTACCACTTCACGGCCCAGTACGCGGGCAATAAAAAAGCACAATGCCGCGCCAGCCATCGCGCTGACCCATGACAATACGCCGCCCCACAGTGCGCCGAACAGCGAAGCGTTGGCAAAGGTAATTAAAAATGCCGGCAGCGGCGCGACAATCGCCTGCAGGATCATCAGCCCGAAAGAGACCAGTGCCGCCAGCGGGCCATAAGCGTGAATAAAACGCTCCAGCGCCTGCTGATCGAGGGTGGCAAACGCGCCAAGGCTATGTTGCACAAAGGAGCGTACGCCCGGTATTAACCACCAGCTGACGAGCGCTGCCAGCGCCAGCAGGACGATAGCGCCGCGTGAGAGCCACAGCCGTTTTCTGTTATCCATTTTTATCGCTTACCGCGGATGTTGCGACACTAATGCGTTTATAGCGGCCATAACGCCTGGCGGCCTGAGTTAATACAAAGAGCATCAGGCCGGCAATGCTGAGTTTGCCAATAAAAGCCAGGGTGATGCCATCGCGGGCCAGTTCGCTAGCCATAAAAGTATAAATAAATAATCCCGGTAGGGTGGCGATGGTGGAGATAAACGTAAAGGACCAGAAGGGGATCGCCGTCAGCCCATAGGCATAATTCTGCAGATTATAAGGGAACAGCGGCACCAGCCTGGTGAAAATCAGAAAATCGCAGCCGCTGCGGGCAATACCGCGCTCGAACGCCTGAAAAACGGCGTGGTGACCACAATAGCGCTGCAGCGCTTCGCGCCCCAGCCAGCGGGCCAGCAGGAACGACAGCGATGAGGCGACAGTCGCAGCGATAAGCGAGAGTAGCGTGCCCAACCAGGGGCCGAATATCATACCACCGACGATGACTAACGCGCTGCCTGGCATCAGACACAAGGTGGCGATGATAAACAGCAGGATATAAAGCGCATAACCTGCGCTACCGCTGTGCAGAATAAGCAATTGAAGATCGTGAAGGTGGCTGAACAGTCTCGTCAGCCCGGCGTGCTGAACAAGCCATGCCAGCAGGGCAAACAGGAGTACGGCAAACAGCAGTTTATAGCGTGTCGGGTAACGGCTTCTTTTGCATGAGGGTCTCCTGTCTTCGTTTTGTCCGGCAGGAAACGCCGGGTGCGCGCGACAGTATAGTAAATTGCCGCGAGCGACAATGTATACCGTTCACTTTATTGATTTTGCTCAGGATAGCGGGGCTCCGCGCCGGAGCCCCAAAGAAGAATTACGGTTTAAAGGTTGCCCATACCGGCGCATGATCGGAAGGCTTTTCCATCCCGCGGATGTCGTAATCGATGCCGGTTTCGACGCAGCGCTGAGCCAGCGGCGAGCTTGCCAGCAGCAGGTCGATACGCAGACCGCGGTTGTCATCAAAACCTTTAGAGCGGTAATCGAACCATGAGAAGCGGTCATGATTATCCGGGTTGGCGTGACGCCAGGTATCGACCAGGCCCCAGCCCAGCAGGCGATCCATCCATTCACGCTCTTCCGGCAGGAAGGAACATTTACCGGTGCGCAGCCAGCGCTTACGGTTCTCTTCGCCAATGCCGATATCAAGGTCGGTAGGGCTAATGTTCATATCGCCCATGATAAGCACCGGATTTTCTTTGTTCAGCTCGGTATCGAGGTAGTTCTGCAGATTCTGATAAAACGCCGCTTTCGCCGGGAACTTGGTCTCGTGGTCACGGCTCTCTCCTTGCGGGAAATAGCCGTTAATTACCGTGACATTACCAAACGGTGAAGGGATTTCCGCCATGATGATGCGGCGCTGCGCATCTTCGCCGTCGCCCGGGAAGCCGCGACGTACGGCTATCGGGGTCTCTTTGGTCAGCAGCGCGACGCCGTAATGGCCTTTTTGCCCGTGGTAAAAGACGTTGTAGCCCAGCTTCGCAACCTCTTCGAGAGGAAACATATCATCGTGTACTTTGGTTTCCTGGAGGCCGATAACATCGGGCTGATGTTTATCGACGATGGCGGCCAGTTGATGGGGGCGGGCACGCAGGCCGTTGATATTAAAAGAGATGAATTTCATAGTCGCTGCCACTGTGCAAGGTGAATAGTGCAAGGATGTTAGCAGAATTTCATCATGGTGGCTGCCGGCAGGTGGTTAATTCTACCGATTACTGCGGTTGGCGAGCGAATCGCACAAATTATGCACCGTTTTGGCGCATGTCGCGCCAAAAAAGCGCAGATATCTACGATAAATTTCGTTGAGGATCACAATTACAGAATTATATCTTATCGCTGCATAACTTCTCGTCGTTTTCCTCTATCCAGCGCCGTTTATTTGATGATTATTCACTAATTATGCATTTTTATTGAATAGTTAGTATCTGTAACTCATTGATATCGCGTGATTGAGCTCAATTTATGCATTTTTGCCTCTGGCTGGCACGATGCGTGCAATCTACATTTACAGCGTAATAACTCATAATTTTTAACATTATGCTTACTTTTAATTTACCGGAAGAGGTCGATATGTCTCAGTCAATTACGCGTAGCAATTTTGATCAATGGATGATGCCGGTATATGCGCCGGCGGCTTTTATTCCGGTACGCGGCGAAGGTTCACGGTTGTGGGATCAGCAGGGGAAAGAGTATATCGATTTTGCCGGCGGTATCGCGGTGAATGCGCTGGGACACGCTAATCCACAGCTAGTAAAAGCGCTGACCGAGCAGGCGGGAAAATTCTGGCATACCGGTAACGGCTACACCAACGAACCGGCGCTGCGCCTTGCCAAACAGCTTATCGACGCCACCTTTGCCGACCGCGTTTTCTTCTGTAACTCCGGCGCCGAAGCTAACGAAGCGGCGCTGAAACTGGCGCGTAAATACGCCCACGATCATTACGGCAGCCACAAAAGCGGCATTGTCGCGTTCAAAAACGCCTTCCACGGACGCACGTTGTTCACCGTATCTGCAGGTGGCCAGCCTTCCTATTCGCAGGATTTTGCGCCGCTGCCGCCTCAGATCCAACATGCTACCTATAACGACCTCGACTCGGCGCGGGCGCTGATTAATGACGACACCTGCGCGGTGATCGTCGAGCCGATGCAGGGCGAGGGCGGCGTGGTGCCGGCGAAAGCGGAATTTTTGCGTGGCCTGCGTGAACTGTGCGACCAGCACAACGCGCTACTGATTTTTGATGAGGTTCAAACTGGCGTCGGTCGTACCGGCGAATTGTATGCCTATATGCACTACGGGGTGACGCCGGATGTCCTGTCGACGGCGAAAGCGCTGGGCGGCGGCTTCCCGATCGGCGCGCTGTTGGCGACGGAAAAATGCGCCAGCGTGATGACCGTCGGCACCCATGGCACGACCTACGGCGGTAACCCACTCGCCACCGCTGTTGCCGGGGAGTTACTGTCTATCGTCAATACCCCGACGCTCTTGAACGGCGTTAAACAGCGTCACCAGTGGTTTAGCGAACGCCTGAGCGCGATTAACGCCAAATACGGCCTGTTTAAGGAAATTCGCGGATTGGGGCTGCTGATTGGCTGTGTACTGAACGACGAATATGCAGGGAAAGCTAAAGCCATTAGTACCCAGGCGGCGGAAGACAGGCTGATGGTACTGATTGCCGGGGCAAACGTCGTTCGCTTCGCTCCGGCCCTTAACGTGAGCGAGGAAGAGGTGAACACCGGTCTCGATCGCTTTGAGCTGGCGTGCCGTCACTTCCTTGCGGGAGTTTCATCATGATGGTGATCCGACCGGTTGAAAAAGCCGATTTGCCGGGGCTGATGGCCCTGGCGGGAGAAACCGGCGGCGGCCTGACGTCGCTGCCGGCGGACGAACCCACGTTGGCTGCCCGCATTGAACGTTCCCAGCAGACCTGGCGCGGCGAACTGCCGAAAAGCGAACAGGGCTATGTCTTTGTGCTGGAAGATAGCGTCAGCGGCGCGGTCGTTGGGATCTGCGCGATTGAAGTCGCCGTTGGCCTCAACGATCCCTGGTACAACTATCGGGTCGGCACCCAGGTACATGCATCAAAAGAGCTCAACGTTTATCACGCGCTGCCGACGCTGTTCCTTAGCAACGATCACACCGGCTGTAGCGAACTCTGCACGCTGTTTCTCGATCCGGCATGGCGTAAAGAGGGTAACGGCTACCTGTTGTCGAAATCGCGACTGCTGTTTATGGCCGGTTTCCGCGACCGCTTTAATGACAAAGTGGTTGCCGAGATGCGCGGCGTGATTGATGAGCATGGCTATTCGCCGTTCTGGGAAAGCCTCGGCAAGCGCTTCTTCGCGATTGAATTTTCCCGCGCCGACTATCTCTCCGGCACCGGTAAAAAAGCGTTTATCGCCGCACTAATGCCAAAACATCCGTTATATATCGACTTTCTCTCCGATGAAGCGCGGGCGGTCATCGGCCAGGTTCATCCGCAAACGGCGCCTGCGCGTGCGGTACTGGAAAAAGAAGGCTTCCGTTTTAACAACTACATCGACATTTTCGACGGCGGCCCGACGCTGGAGTGCGAAATCGACCGGGTGCGGGCGATACGCAAAAGCCGCCTGCTGACGGTGGAAGAAGGGCAGCCTGCGCCTGGAGAGTGGCCGCAGTGTCTGGTCACCAACGAGCAGTATCAGCAGTTCCGCGCCATCCTGGTCCATGCCGACCCGGATAGCGAAACGTTGCTGCTGAGCGCGCGTGAGCTGGATACGCTGAAATGCCATCCAGGCGACCGCGTACGGATGGTCCGCCTGATCCCGGAGGAGAAAGCATCATGAGTTTATGGATTAACGGCGAATGGCAAAGCGGGCGTGGCCCGCAGCGCAGTAAATATAACCCGGTCAACCAGGCGCTGCTGTGGCAGGGAAATGACGCCGAGGCCGGGCAGGTCGCGCAGGCGGTTAGCGCCGCGCGTCAGGCTTTTCCCGCCTGGGCCCGCCTGCCATTTAGCGCGCGTCAGGGGATCGTCGAGAAGTTTGCGGCGCTGCTGGAAGCGAACAAAAGCCAGCTGACGGCGATTATTGCCGCTGAGACCGGTAAACCACGCTGGGAGGCGGCCACGGAAATTACCGCCATGATAAATAAGGTGGCGATCTCGGTGCGCGCTTACCATAGCCGCACCGGCGAGAGCGAGACGGCGATGGCCGACGGCGCCGCCACGTTGCGCCACCGTCCCCACGGGGTGCTGGCGGTGTTCGGGCCGTATAACTTCCCGGGCCATTTACCTAACGGACACATCGTACCGGCGCTACTCGCCGGTAATACCATCGTCTTTAAACCCAGCGAGCTTACGCCGCAAAGTGGCGAAGCGGTGGTTAAACTGTGGGCTGAGGCGGGCTTACCCGCTGGAGTCGTGAATCTACTGCAGGGCGGCCGGGAGACAGGCGAGGCGCTGAGCGGGCAGGCGGATATCGACGGTCTGTTGTTCACCGGCAGTTCCGCGACCGGCTTCCAACTGCATCGTCAGCTGGCCGGGCAGCCGCAAAAAATCCTCGCCCTTGAAATGGGCGGCAATAACCCGCTGATTGTTGACGAGCCGCAGGATATTGACGCAGCGGTTCACCTGACTATCCAGTCGGCATTTATCACCGCCGGGCAGCGTTGTACCTGCGCGCGCCGCCTGTTGGTCAAGCGCGGCACGGCGGGCGACGCGTTTTTGCAGCGTTTAGTGACGGTGTCACAACGTCTTATTCCCGGCGAGTGGGATGCGCAGCCGCAGCCGTTCCTGGGCGGGCTGGTATCGCCGCAGGCCGCGCAAAAGGTGCATCAGGCCTGGCTTGGGCACGTGGCGAGCGGCGGACAGACGTTACTGGAGCCGCGTCTGTTGCGCGACGGCACTTCGCTGCTGACGCCGGGGATCATCGACATGAGCAACGTGCAGCAGGTGGCGGATGAAGAAGTCTTTGGCCCGCTGTTGTGCGTGTGGCGCTATGACGATTTCGCGCAAGCGATCGCCATGGCTAACGCCACCCGTTTTGGTCTCTCCTGCGGATTGATTTCCTCCGAGCGCGATAAGTTCGAGCGCCTGTTGCTGGAAGCCCGCGCCGGGATAGTCAACTGGAACAAGCCGCTGACCGGCGCCGCCAGTACCGCGCCGTTTGGCGGAACCGGCGCCTCGGGAAATCATCGTCCAGGCGCCTGGTACGCCGCCGATTATTGCGCCTGGCCGATGGCCAGCCTGGAATCTGCCGAACTGGCGCTACCGGAGACGCTCAGCCCGGGTCTGGATTTTTCATCGCAGGCAAGTTGATGAAAGTTCGCGGGGCCGGGATTCTCGGCCCTGCGAGTTTTCCTCGATCCGTTTCAGTAATAGAGGAGGCGTCGTGGACGACTTTCTGGCACTAACTCTGGCGGGGCGCTGGCCGCATCATTTTCATGGCGAAACCGCCCATTTTCGTTGGCACTGGATCGATTGCGGCATCCTGCTGCTGACCCCGCATGCGCGCTGCGAACGTTCACTGGTACTCTCCTGCGGTATTCACGGCAATGAAACCGCGCCGGTGGAGATAGTCAACGCTTTGCTTCAGCAGCTGTTTAACGGCGAACTCCCGCTGCGCTGGCGGGTGCTGGTGATATTCGGCAACCCGCCGGCGCTGCGGCAAAATAAACGCTATCTCGATAGCGATATGAACCGCATGTTCGGCGAACGCTGGCGCAAGTTCGCGCCCAGTGGGGAAACGGTGCGGGCGCGGCAGTTGGAAAGCGCTGTGACGCGTTTCTTTAGCGATAGCCATGGCGTGCGCTGGCATCTGGATATGCATACCGCTATTCGCGGCTCGCTGCATCCGCGCTTTGGGGTGTTGCCGGCACGCGAGGAGCCGTGGAGCGAAGATTTTCTCAGCTGGCTTGGCGCGGCCGGGCTGGAGGCGCTGGTGTTCCATCAACAACCGGCGGGAACCTTTACCCACTTTAGCTGCGAACGTTTTGCCGCGCTGGCCTGTACGCTGGAGTTGGGCAAAGCGCTGCCTTTTGGCGACAACGATTTAACCCAGTTCTCAGCGACGCAGCGGGCGTTAAGCAGGCTGTTGGTGGGCGATTTGGCGGTGGAAGAAGCGACTGCGCCGCTGCGCTACCGGGTGGTGCAGCAGATCACCCGCCACAGTGACCAGTTCCAGTTGCATATGTCGGGGGAGACGCTCAATTTTACGCCGTTCAGCGCCGGGACGCTGCTGGCGGAGGATGGCGAAACGCGCTATGTCGTCGAAAAGGCGCAAGAGTACGTGCTGTTTCCCAACCCCGGCGTGGCGCCAGGGCTACGGGCTGGGCTGATGCTGGAACGGTTGTAATTCCCGCACTTAACTATTCACAGCCGTTGTCGTTCGCGGTTGTGAATATCGAGTCAAATATCGCTGCGCGCCAATCTTATTTATTTGTGCCATTGATATGGTTTGCAGATTATTCCTGGTTAAATGCTTTGTTTTTAATCTCCACTGTTTTATAATCTTCACAGTTTCCTTATAAAACAGCCTGTTATTTATTTTTTGTTGCATATCCCTCCTCATTTTCCTTATTTTCTCCACAATTGGTGAGAAAATGTTTTTTACACTTTCATTGTTTTACGCTTGCACTGACTAATTGACGATAAAGCGCGTAAAGTTAATCTCGTCAACACGGCAATGCGCCGTCAGAATAACTGATAGTAAGGACATAACCATGAAGAAGATTACTGCTCTGTTTGTTGCCTCTACGCTGGCTCTGGGTGCTGCTAACCTGGCTCACGCAGCCGATACTACCGCTACCACCCAAACCGACAGCAAACCGATGATGCACCATAAAGGTATGCCGGGTCATCACGATATGATGTTCAAAGACCTGAACCTGACCGATGCGCAAAAGCAGCAGGTTCGCGACATCATGAAAAGCCAACGCCAGAACATGAAACGTCCGTCCCTTGACGAACGTCGCGCCATGCACGATCTGATCGCCAGCGATACTTTCGACAAAGCGAAAGCCAGCGCGCAGATTGATAAGATGGAAGCACAGCATAAAGAGATGATGCTTTCCCGCATGGAAACCCAGAACAAGATTTACAACATCCTGACGCCAGAACAGAAAAAACAGTTCAATGCGAATTTTGAGAAGCATCTGACAGAACGTAAAGCGCCGGAAGGTAAAATGCCTGCACCTGCTGAGTAACTCAGCGCGCGGAATGAAGACCGCCGGTCTTGCCCAATCATTGCCATTAAGGCTTTGGGCAGGGCCGGCGGTTTTTTACGTTTGCCATATCATTAGCCAAGAAGGTGCAGCGGATACTCACCGCTGAGCAATGGCTTACAAAGAATCTTGTAGCCATCGTGATCGAAACCGGCAGGCAATGTGGTGAGTTCAGCGGCTTGCGCCAGTGAATCTACCGCGCCCAGCCACAGCCAGTTATGAATGATATGGTACTGAACCATATCCGGGCCGCGCTCTTCCAGCGCCACCGGACCCGCCCACGGCCAGCATACCAGCTGAAGCTTACTCATTTGCGCCAGCAGCCGCTGGTTATGATCTTCGACGCTCTCTTTACCACAGCAGGCGCCGGCGCAGCGCCCCAGTGCGGAACGAAAACAGGCGCGCCCGCGACTCAGCGGCTCCAGCCCCAGAATGCCATAACACAGGCGGTGCTCATCGGCGATGGTTTGTAGCGCCTGTAATGCCGCGCGGCGGTTAGCGAACAGGCCGTACAGGTGCTGCTGATGGGAGAAATCGACTTCTCGCGCATACACAACTTGCGGTTTACCCGACTCCAGCAGCCAGGAGCAGAGCTGTTTATTACGCCGCAGTCGTTTATTAAACAGCGGCTGCTGTTCTTTAATTAACCGCGCTTCAAGTAACAGCGCGCCTAATTCACCGGCGGTGCGTTGCCAACTGATGCGTCGCGCCTGGCGCAACATGGAGGCCTCATCTGCGGTACGCAAATGCGACAGCACACGGCTGCGGATATTCACGCTCTTACCGATATAAAGCGGCAGCGTCTCGCTTTCACCATGGAACTGATACACCCCAGGCAGCTTTGGCAGGGCCTCCAGCCATGGGCGCAAATGTTCGGGATACTCATAGATTGCCGCCGCTTCAAACTCCAGACGCGGGGCAGATTGTTTTCTGGCCACAACAACTCCTGATACTGTTCATGCATCCAGTATAACAGGCGAGTTTTGCGGCGAAAAGGACAAAAAATAACCCCGGCGCTGGCCGGGGTGTCGGGAAGTCGTTACTTCTTCCAGAAATCGTCGAAGACGGTGATTGGCGGGCGGCGCTTATGCTCGGTTTTCAGATACCAGCCTTCGATGGTTTTGGCGATGTTCTCATCCAGCGTTTTGCCTTCCAGATAGTCATCAATGTTTTCGTAGGTTACGCCCAGCGCGACTTCATCCGGCAGAGAAGGGCGGTCATCTTCGAGGTCGGCGGTCGGCTGCTTCATATAAAGGTGCTCAGGACAGCCCAGCTGAGCCAGTAGCTGTTTGCCCTGACGTTTATTGAGACGGAAGATCGGGTTAATGTCGGTACCGCCATCGCCGTATTTGGTAAAGAAGCCGGTGATCGCTTCTGCGGCATGGTCTGTTCCCACGACCACGCCTTTGGTCATGCCGGCGATACTGTATTGCGCTTTCATTCGCTCACGGGCTTTCTCGTTGCCGCGAACAAAATCGCTCAGCTCAATACCCGCTTCTCGCAACGCCTGCTCGCTGGCCAGCACCGCGCCTTTGATATTGACCGTCAGCACGCGGTCGGGCTGGATAAATTCGATGGCATCCTGGCAATCCTGCTCATCGGCCTGGACGCCATAAGGCAGGCGCACGGCGATAAATTGCAGGCTGCGATCGCCGCTTTCCGCGCGCAGCTCATTGATCGCCATCTGGCATAGTTTGCCGGTAAGGGTGGAATCCTGGCCGCCGCTAATGCCGAGCACCAGTGATTTAATGAACGGATAGGTCTGCAGATAGGATTTCAGGAAATCCACGCTGCGGCGAATTTCGCCTTCGACATCAATCTGCGGCTTCGCGCCCAGCGCCTGAATAATTTGTTGTTGAAGCGTCATTACGCCCTCCGGAAAGTGAGCCTGTATGGCAACCAGCATGGTCTAAAACTACCTCTTTGCTGCTGAAACGACAAGGCTGGTACCGCTGACTGACGGAAAAGAAGGCAACCAATGGCATAGCATTTATTTATGGTGCGGGAAAACATCGGTAGTGGAGTATGTTCCGTCGCTGATTTTTTGCACACATCTGGTTACCAGAAAAGTTCTGAATTTACATGAATTCGACGTTTAGCTTGAAAAATAACGCTTTTTATTCCAGGCTTAAAACACGCCGATTACATAATGAGGACGGAATATGAACAAAAAATTAGCAGGATTGATGGGCGCAGCAGCAGTATTAACCATGCTGGCAGGGTGTACGGCCTATGACCGCACCAAAGACCAGTTCACACAGCCAGTTGTTAAGGATGTCAAAAAAGGCATGACCCGTAGCCAGGTTATGCAGATTGCCGGTAAACCGTCGTCTGAAGTCACCATGATTCACGCGCGCGGAACCTGCCAGACTTATATCCTGGGTCAACGGGATGGTAAAATTGAAACCTACTTTGTCGCGCTGGACGAGACCGGCCACGTGATGAACTCCGGCTACCAGACCTGCGCCGAGTACGACACCGATCCGCGTAACAACAAATAACTACGCGTCACAAGCTGAGAGCTACGAAAGCCCGACTATTGGTCGGGCTTTTTTATGGCGGCTAATGCTTATTTAATTGCGCGAATTATTTGGGGGGAAAATGTGAGGGTAGTCAAAACGCGAGGTCAATGAGAGACAATTCTGTTCAACAGGGAATTATCCTGCCGCCAAATGTTGCCGTATACTCAATGCATAAACAAAACTAACCGCAAGTTACCAGTCTTACCGGCTCTCAGCCATTGCTGAAGCCCAGGTCCTACACATTGAGGAAGCGTTCATGGAAAAGAAACATATCTATCTGTTCTGCTCGGCTGGCATGTCCACTTCATTACTGGTCTCCAAAATGCGCGCCCAGGCGGAAAAGTATGAAGTCCCGGTAATTATTGAAGCGTATCCTGAAACGCTGGCCGGTGAAAAAGGACCGGAAGCTGATGTTGTATTATTAGGACCCCAAATCGCTTATATGCTGCCGGAAATTCAACGTCTGCTGCCAAACAAGCCGGTAGAGGTCATTGATTCCATTCTGTACGGTAAAGTCGATGGTTTAGGTGTATTGAAGGCGGCCGTCGCGGCCATTAAGAAAGCTGCAGCACAATAATTTTATTTTTTAAACTCGCGATATGTTGGCGTCTGGTGGTTAATTAATACTAGCCGCCACTATATTCAACAGTTTATTTTCCCGTCAAAGAGTAATTTCATACATCATCGCCGTAATATTTTATTGCGGCTTTTAAGGGTATTGACTATGAGTAAAGTGATCGATTCGCTTGAAAAGGTACTCCTTCCTTTTGCTGTTAAAATAGGAAAGCAACCGCACATTAATGCGATTAAAAACGGCTTTATTAAATTAATGCCGCTGACCCTCGCCGGGGCCATGTTCGTATTAATCAACAACGTTTTTCTGAGCTTTGGTGAAGGTTCTTTCTTTTATTCAATGGGGATTCGCCTGGATGCCTCCACCATTGAAACCTTAAACGGCTTTAAAGCCATCGGCGGTAATGTTTACAACGGTACGTTGGGCATTATGTCGCTGATGGCGCCGTTCTTTATCGGCGCCGCGCTGGCCGAAGAGCGTAAAGTCGACCCTATGGCAGCTGGTCTGCTGGCGGTCGCCGCCTTTATGACCGTCACGCCTTATAGCGTGGGTGAAGCCTATGCCGTCGGCGCCAACTGGCTCGGCGGGCAGAACATCATCTCCGGGATGATTATCGGCCTGGTGGTGGCGGAACTGTTCACCTTTGTCATTCGCCGCAACTGGGTCATCAAACTGCCGGATAGCGTGCCGTCATCGGTATCGCGCTCCTTCTCGGCGCTGATCCCGGGCTTCCTGATTTTGTCGGTCTTCGGCATTATTTCGTGGATTCTGTCAAACTACGGCAGCAACTTCCATCAGATCATTATGGACTCCATCTCCACGCCGCTGGCGGCGATGGGCAGCGTCGTTGGCTGGGCGTACGTTATCTTTAACTCCCTGCTGTGGTTCTTCGGGGTGCACGGTTCGCTGGCGCTGACGGCGCTGGATAACGGCATTATGACGCCGTGGGCGCTGGAAAACATCGCGCTGTATAACCAGTATGGCTCTGTCGACGCGGCCATTGAAGCCGGCAAACAGTTCCACTTCTGGGCGAAGCCAATGCTCGACTCCTACATCCTGCTGGGTGGTTCCGGTGCGACGCTGGGTCTGATTATCGCCATCTTCATCGCTTCTCGCCGCGCCGATCATCGTCAGGTGGCTAAACTGGCGCTGCCGTCAGGCATCTTCCAGATTAACGAACCGATTCTGTTCGGCCTGCCGATCATCATGAACCCGGTCATGTTCATCCCGTTCGTGCTGGTACAACCGATTCTGGCCGCGATTACGCTGGCCGCTTACAGCCTGGGCATTATCCCACCGGTGACCAACCTGGCGCCGTGGACGATGCCAACCGGTTTGGGGGCCTTCTTTAACAGTAATGGTAGCGTTGCTGCCCTGTTAGTCGCGCTCTTCAACCTTTGTGTCGCTACTGCCGTGTACCTGCCGTTCGTCATCCTGTCGAACAAAGCGCAGAGCACCATCGAGCAGGAAGAAAGCGAAGAAGATATTGCTAACGCACTGAAATTCTGATGTCGAGCGGTACGGGCTCTCCCCGTACCGCCTGAGAAACGAGGGAAATATTATGTTTGATCTGGATAACATCGACGCGGTAGAAACCCCGGAAAATGACCTCGAAGAGGTGGTGATGGGGCTGATTATCAACTCCGGACAGGCGCGTAGCCTGGCCTATGCGGCGCTGAAGCAGGCGAAGCAGGGAGATTTTGCCGCCGCGAAATCGATGATGGAGCAATCGCGAATGGCGCTGAGTGAAGCGCATCGCGTCCAGACCCAGCTTATTGAAAGCGATGAAGGCGAGGGCAAGATGAAGGTGAGTCTGGTGCTGGTTCATGCGCAGGATCATCTGATGACCTCAATGCTGGCCCGTGAACTGGTGGCCGAATTGATCGAGCTGCACGAGAAGGTACAATAGGCTATCCGAACGATGAGGCAGCCGAAAATGATGACCACAGAGATCAGTACCGCCAGGGAACAACAGCTCTTCAACGGGAAAAACTTTCATGTGGTCATCTATAACAAAACGGAGAGCGTGAGCGGGCTTCACCAGCATGATTACTACGAGTTCACTATCGTTTTAACCGGGCGCTATTATCAGGAAATTAATGGCAAACGGGTGCTGCTGGAGCGCGGGGATTTTGTTTTCATCCCAATGGGGTCGCACCATCAGAGCTTTTATGAATTTGGTGCGACGCGCATTCTTAACGTTGGCATCAGCAGACGCTTCTTTGAGAAACATTATCTGCCGCTGCTGCCGTTCGGGCTGGTCGCCTCTCAGGTCTATGCGGTGCAAAGCGCCTTTCTCAGCTATATCGAGTCGGTTATTGCTTCACTAAATTTTCGCGAGACTGAATTTGACGAATTTATTGAACTGGTCTCGTTTTACACCATTAACCGCTTGCGTCATTATCGTGAAGAGCCCGTTGAAGATGTGATCCCTCACTGGCTGAAAAACACCGTAGAGGATATGCACGATAAAAATAAATTTGGCGAAAGCGCGCTGGAAAATATGGTGCAATTGTCCGGGAAAACGCAAGAATATTTAACCCGGGCGACCCAGCGCTATTATGGTAAGACGCCGATGCAGATCATTAATGATATCCGCATCAATTTCGCGAAAAAACAGCTGGAAATCACCAACTATTCGGTCACTGATATTGCGTATGAATCAGGATATAGCAGCCCAAGTCTGTTTATTAAAACGTTCAAAAGGCTGACCTCATTTACGCCAAGCAGTTATCGCAAACAACTGACCAATATTAATTAACTCGCAGCGGTATTTACCGCGCGGTTTATTCATTCAAGTTAACTGTCCGCATTTATGCGGAGGGCGGTCTACGTCTACGCGTAGCGCCTAAGGGAGAGAGATATGAGCCAGAAATTAAAAGTCGTGACTATTGGCGGCGGCAGCAGCTATACCCCGGAATTACTGGAAGGTTTCCTCAAACGCTATCACGAGCTACCGGTAACGGAACTGTGGCTGGTGGACGTGGAAGAAGGGCAGGAGAAGCTCGATATCATCCATGCGCTGTGCCAGCGGATGGTGGAAAAAGCCGGCGTGCCGATGAAAGTCTACAAAACTCTCGATCGCCGCGCGGCGCTGGAAGGGGCGGATTTCGTCACCACGCAGCTGCGCGTTGGCCAGCTGAAAGCGCGTGAAAAAGATGAACGTATCCCGCTAAGCCATGGCTATCTTGGCCAGGAAACCAACGGTGCGGGCGGTCTGTTTAAAGGTCTGCGTACCATCCCGGTGATTTTCGATATCGTCAAAGATGTGCAGGAAATTTGCCCCGATGCGTGGATCATTAACTTTACCAACCCGGCGGGTATGGTCACCGAGGCGGTATACCGCCATACCAATTTCAAACGCTTTATCGGCGTGTGCAACATTCCAATCGGTATGAAGATGTTTATTACCGATGTGCTGCAACTGAGTCCGAGCGATGAGTTAAATATCGATCTGTTCGGTCTCAACCACCTGGTGTTCGTTCGCGATGTGCTGGTCAATGGCGTGTCGCGCTTCGATGAACTGCTGGACGGCGTGGCTTCTGGCCGTCTGACCGCGAACTCGGTGAAAAATATCTTCGACCTGCCGTTTAGCGAAGGGCTGATTCGCTCACTGCGCCTGATCCCATGCTCATATCTGCTTTATTACTTCAAGCCGAAAGAGATGCTGGCGATTGAGATGGGCGAATACTACAAAGGCGGCGCGCGCGCTCAGGTCGTACAGAAGGTTGAAAAGCAGCTGTTCGAACTGTACAAAAATCCGGATCTGAACATTAAGCCGAAGGAGCTTGAGCAGCGCGGCGGCGCTTACTACTCTGATGCCGCCTGCGAGGTGATTAACGCCATCTACAATGATAAGCAGACCGAGCACTATGTGAATATTCCGCACCATGGCCATGTTGATAATATTCCGGCCGACTGGGCGGTAGAAATGACCTGTACGCTGGGCCGCGACGGTGCGAAACCCACGCCGCGAATCACGCATTTTGATGAAAAAGTGCTGGGGCTGATTTATACCATCAAAGGCTTTGAAGTGGCGGCCAGCCAGGCGGCAATGAGCGGTGAGCTCAATGATGTGCTGCTGGCGCTCAATTTAAGCCCGCTGATTCATTCGGATCGTGATGCCGAGCAGTTGGCGCGGGAGATGATCCTCGCCCATGAGAAGTGGCTGCCGAACTTTGCAGCGACTATCGAAAAACTGAAACAGTAACGGGAGCGGCCGATGGAACGCGTATTGATCGTTAACGCCGATGATTATGGCCTGAGCAAAGGGCAGAATTACGGCATTATCGAAGCCTGCAAGAATGGACTGGTGACATCGACTACGGCGTTGGTCAACGGCGCGGCTATCGGCCACGCCGCCCAATTAAGCCGTAGCCTGCCCGAGCTGGCGGTGGGCATGCACTTTGTGTTGACGCTGGGCGAGCCATTATCGGCGATGCCGGGGTTAACCCGCGACGGGCGGTTGGGCAAATGGATTTGGCAGATGGCGGAAGAGGACAGCCTGCCGCTGGATGAGATCGCCCACGAACTGGAGTGTCAGTACCGGCGTTTTATCGAACTGTTTGGTTGCGAACCAACGCATATCGACAGCCACCACCATGTGCATATGATCGCGCAGATCTATCCCATTGTCGCCGCCTTTGCGCGCGAAAAGGGCGTCGCTTTGCGTATCGATCGTCAGGTGGCGGCGCTGAATGGCCTCGACCAGGATGCGGCGCGCAGTAGCGATGGCTTCAGCAGCGAATTTTACGGTGAAGCGGTTTCACAAGCGCTGTTCCTGCAGACGCTGGATGCGTCGATTGAACGGCAGGAAAACTCGCTGGAAGTGATGTGTCATCCGGCATTTGTTGATAACACCATTATGGGCAGCGCTTACTGCTATCCGCGGCTGACCGAACTGGACGTGCTGACGTCCGGCGAACTGAAATACGCTATTGCGGAACGTGGCTATCGGCTCGGAAACTATCGCGACGTATAAAGAGAGGAAAGCCCGGCAGCCATGAACTGCCGGGCTTTTTATTATGCGGGTATGGCCGCAACTTTACTGCTTCTTGACCAGACGCGATGCGCGGCCAGTAGCGTCAGCAGCTTATCGACGCTAAGCGTATTAATCGCGTCGCATTCGATAACCCCTTCTTCACCCGTTGCGGGCACCTGTAGCAGCGAACTAAACTGCCGCGCATCGCCCGCCAGTAAAATGGGCTTCAGATGCTTATAGGCTTCCAGCAGATAGTAGCGGGCATCGCCGTTATCGCTGATGCTGGTCAGGTCGCCGCCGGGAACGATAACCGCGTCAACCGTCAACGACGGCGAGCCGGCGAAGGTTCCGGCGATCGGTAGCTGCGATCCATCATCGGCGCTGACTTCGCCCATACGCGAATAGAGCAGTTTGCTGTGAACGCCTCTGGCCTGTAGCGCCTGTAGCAGGTTGAGTACATCCTGTGCGCAGGTCTTCTCGTTGAGTAATACCGCGACAATTCGTCCTTTTACGTCGCCATCGCCATCGGCGTAAAGGCTGAGGGTCGGGTCTTTCTCCACGCCGTTAACCGGCGCTGGCGGCGCTATATTCCGCTGCTCATCGCTGAGTTCGATACCGAGATTGTTGGCTACCGCTTCCGCCAGCCCGATATCAATATGCGCCAGATGATCGACCACCCGCTCGCGGATCCAGACTCTGACCACTTTGCTCAGCTCAAAACTAAAGCCGCCGATAATGTGCTGCTGCTCAATCGGCGTCTGGCTGAGCCAGAACAGGCGAGGCTGGGCGTAGTACTCGCCGAAGGAGGGGCTACGGTTACGGATTTTCTCGCCATCAACGCGTTCCGCCAGCGATTCAAAGCCGCCGCGTTTCGGCGCCGGCGGCGTTTCACGAGGCCAGTTATCGTTGATAGAGTTGGGTTCATAGTTTGCCGGATTGGTATCAATCTCCATTCGGTGCATGCCGTCACGCTGGAAATTATGATACGGGCAGGTAGGGCGGTTAATCGGAATTTCGTGGAAATTTGGCCCGCCGAGGCGGCTAATTTGCGTATCGGTATAGGAGAAGAGTCGCCCTTGTAACAGCGGATCGTTACTAAAATCGATACCCGGCACAATATGACCCGGATGGAATGCCGCCTGTTCGTTCTCAGCGAAGAAGTTATCGGGGTTACGGTTAAGCACCATTTTGCCGACTCGTTGAACGGGCACCAGCGCTTCCGGAATGAGCTTGGTCGGATCCAGCAGATCGAAGTCGAAATTGAACTCGTTTTCCTCCGGAATTAACTGCAGGCCGAGCTCGAATTCCGGATAATCGCCAGCCTCGATGGCTTCCCACAGATCGCGGCGATGGAAGTCCGGATCGCGGCCTGTTAATTTCTGCGCCTCATCCCACACCAGTGATGCTTTACCGGCCACCGGCTTCCAGTGGAAGCGCACAAAGGTGGCTTTGCCTTCAGCGTTGATCAGGCGGAAGGTATGAATACCGAAGCCTTCCATCGTGCGATAGCTGCGCGGCAAGCCGCGGTCGGACATGGCCCACATCACGTTATGCAATGTTTCCGGCTGCAGCGAAACATAGTCCCAGAAGGTGTCATGGGCGCTTTGTCCCTGCGGAATTGCCCAGTGCGGTTCGGGTTTCACCGCATGGACAAAGTCAGGAAATTTAATCGCATCCTGGATAAAGAAAATAGGCGTGTTATTGCCCACCAGGTCGAAAATACCCTCTTCGGTATAGAATTTGGTGGCGAAGCCGCGGATATCACGCACGGTATCGGCCGAGCCCGCGCCGCCCTGAACGGTGGAGAAGCGGACAAAAACAGGGGTGATTTTTTCCGGCGCGGACAGAAAATCGGCTTTGGTAATTTCTTTCAGGCTTTTGTAAGGCTGGAAATAGCCGTGCGCGGCGGAACCGCGAGCATGAACGATACGCTCGGGAATGCGTTCATGGTCAAAGTGGGTAATTTTCTCACGTAAGATAAAATCTTCCAGCAACGTTGGTCCGCGGTTGCCGGCGCGTAACGAGTTTTGATCGTCGGCGATGCGTACCCCCTGATTGGTGGTCAGCGGGAAGTTTTCGCCGCCTTTACGCTGCGGCTCAAGCGTATCTAATTTTATGCTGTGAGTATCCGGCGCTTTCAGGCTGCCGGGCGCCGTCGGCTCCTCCCCGGGCGCGGTTGGCTGGGGAGTAGGGCGCCACTCGCGGTCTTCTGGCGCCAGTGAATCGAGGCCCGGTTTTGCTTCATCGCTATCGTGTACCGGAGCCTGTCGGCTGTGTGGGTCGTGGTGCTTATCTGACATCTGCTCGTCTCCTGCTTTCATTGCTAAAAGTGGTCGTTGCTAAACCAAAACCCTTCTAACTATAGAACATTGTGCTGAGGATGCTGCTCAGGCAGGAATAGAGTTATCCTAAAATGCGCATCGTGCCAGGAGGGGCGACGAAAAGGGGGGCAATCGGCTATGATAGGGGTTTATGTTCCCGCTTTGCTTAGTGAATCCATCTGTTATGAAATCATTGCGCCAACAAAATCGCCCTATCATTAGCTACGTGCCGCGCGTCGAGCCTGCGCCGCCGGATCATGCCGTTAAAATGGACCATTTTCGCGATGTCTGGATATTGCGGGGCAAATATGTCGCCTTTGTACTGATGGGCGAGCGTTTCCGCCGCTCGCCGGCGTTCACCGTGCCGGAATCGGCGCAGCGCTGGGCTAATCAGATACGCCAGGAAGGTGAAATAGAGGCATGACCTCGTGGGTAAAAAAAGCCGCTGAATTCAGCGGCTTTTTTGTGGCTGTTACGTTAGCGATGCGCCAGTTCGGCGTCTTCTTCGCTATCGAGGATGGCTTTATCCGTCTGGCGCAGCCACTGACTGGTCAGCGTGCCGGCGGTCATTGAACCGTTAACGTTGAGGGCTGTACGGCCCATATCAATCAGTGGCTCGACGGAAATCAGCAGTGCGACCAGCGTGACCGGCAGACCCATCGCCGGCAGCACGATCAAGGCCGCGAAGGTGGCGCCGCCGCCAACGCCGGCTACGCCCGCGGAGCTCACGGTGACGATACCCACGAGGGTGGCAATCCACATTGGATCCAACGGGTTGATGCCAACGGTCGGGGCTACCATTACCGCCAGCATTGCCGGATAGATACCGGCGCAGCCGTTCTGACCAATCGTCGCGCCGAATGAGGCGGAGAAGCTGGCAATGGATTCCGGTACGCCCAGACGGCGCGTCTGCGCTTCCACGTTCAGCGGAATAGAAGCCGCGCTGGAACGGCTGGTGAAGGCGAAGGTAATCACCGGCCAGACTTTACGGAAATACTTCAGCGGACTGACGCCATTGACGGCTAACAGCAGACCGTGCACCACAAACATGATGCCCAGCGCGATGTAAGAAGCCACTACAAAACCGCCGAGCTTGATGATGTCGTGCAGGTTGGAACCGGCAACCACTTTGGTCATCAGCGCCAGCACGCCGTACGGAGTTAACTGCATCACCAGACGCACCAGCTTCATCACCCAGCCCTGCAGCGTGTCGATGGCGGTCAGGACGCGTTGGCCTTTCTCCACATCGTCTTTCAGCAGCTTCAGCGCCGCGACGCCAAGGAACGCCGAGAAGATAACGATACTGATGATCGAGGTCGGGTTCGCGCCGGTCAGATCGGCAAACGGGTTTTTCGGCACAAACGACAGGATCAGCTGCGGAACGCTCAGATCTGATACTTTACCGACATAGTTGCTCTGGATGGCGTTCAGACGGGCGGTTTCCGCGCTGCCCTGCACCAGGCCTTCAGCGGTGAGGCCAAACAGGTTGGTCACCAGTACGCCGACCAGCGCGGCGATAAGGGTGGTGAACAACAGCGTACCGATGCTCAGGAAACTGATTTTACCCAGCTGAGAGGCATTGTGCAGGCGCGCCACCGCGCTCAAAATGGAGGCGAAGACCAGCGGCATAACGATCATCTGCAGCAGTTGCACATAGCCGTTACCGACGATATTGAACCACTGAATAGAATCTTTCAGAACCTGGCTGTCGGAGCCGTAAACCAGCTGCAGGCCGAGACCAAAGATAACGCCGATAACGAGACCGACCAGTACTTTTTTAGCGAGGCTCCACTGTTTGTGGCGGGTTTGAGCCAGCGCAAACAGTAAAACCGCGAACACGACAACGTTCGCTATTAATGGAAAATTCATCCCCGTTCTCCTGATATCTTGTTACCTGGGTTGGTCTGAAACCAACTCTTATGGCGCCAAGAGTAGCAGAAGGCCTTATGGCTTTCTTATACTCAAATGGAATGGGTTATAACCAAAAAAACATTTAGCGTATTTATCGTTCAGCCTGATGGTTAATAAAGCGATTAAAGGTTATTTGCAGCGAATTAATCATATTGGATGACCAGCGCACGGCGCTATTTTCGGCCATGCTTTGCGGCATCCAGACGGCGTAAATGAACAGCGCCATGCACAGCGCGCGCTCGAGCTGATTGCCTTTGCGCGGCGCGAGGATCGGTAGGCGGAACCGCCAGCGGCAGGGCCACAGCAGCGGTACGCCGGCCGGGGTGAGCATATCGGCGAGTATATGACTGAGGTAGCCGAGTACTAAACCCTGCAGCGCATCGGCCGGGATAATCCAGCTCTCCGGCACTTTAAGATAGAACAGCGCCAGCGCGCCGAATACCGCCAGCAGGCTGTGGGTAAAACCGCGATGGCCGAAGGCGCGGGCTACCGGTTTGGAAACCCAGCTTAAACGTTGGCCGAGGAAAGATTTCGGATGGTCGATATCGGGCAGCAGGCAGGTCAGCACGGCGGAAGGAACGATATGCCACCAGTCCCCCTGCGCCAGCACGGGGGTTAATTCTGCATTTTTTGCAAATACCGCACAGGCGATAGAAAAGAAGAGGTGGCCTTCCGCCGTCATGATAAAAACCCTTAACTGTCAATTCATACAGTATAGGGTTTTTATACAGTATACGGAAGAGGTGACGGTGTAACTCTTTGTCACAAGGTTGACACATTTTGACGACGCCAATGTCAGCGCACGCCGCTTAGCCGCGCAGGTCTGCTACCGTCAGCTGCTGCAGAGACGTCAGTTTCACATCGGCCAGTACAAAACGCGGATCGCGGCTGTTTTCTGCTTCCGGAACGACAATTGAGCGCATTCGCGCCGCTTTGCTGGCGATCATGCCGTTAACAGAATCCTCCAGCGCCACGCAAGACATCGGTGCGATGCCAAGCTTAGCGGCGCAATCGAGATAGACCTGGGGGTGAGGTTTGCTGTATGGCAGATGTTCGGCGGAAGCCAGCGCGTCAAACTGGTCGCGTAGTTCAAACATTTCCAGCACTTTTTCCAGCATATGCAGCGGCGACGCCGAAGCGAGACCGATTTTTAGTCCCTGGGCTTTACACAGCGCCACGGCTTCACGCACGCCGGGCAGCAACGGCCGCGACTCCTCGACCAGTTGAATGGCGCGGCGGATAATGCTGGCGGTTACCTCTGCGCGGTCCGGGCCGCGCCAGGGCTGTTGCGCAAACCACAAATCGACCACCAGGTCGATGCGCAGCCCCAGCAGGTCCGGCAATTCATCACGGCGGCTAATATCCACTCCGAGGCTGTCCAGTACCTCCAGCTCTGCGCGGTCCCATAGCGGCTCTGAATCGATAAGCAGGCCATCCATATCGAAAATAGCGGCAAGAATCTGACGCTTCGCTGACATAAGTTCCTCTCCATTGGCGTAAGTAGATAACGAAATTGTCCATATGGTATATCATACCGCGCTGAAGCAGGCGAAATTCGCTGACGAAGATAGACTTATACCTGACTCTATGGCGGCATGGAGAGTCTGGCGTTTTAAACAAGGGGAACTCATGACGTATCAACAAGCTGGACGCATTGCGGTCATTAAACGCATTTTGGGATGGGTCATCTTCATTCCAGCCGTGCTGTCTACGCTGATTTCCGTACTGAAATTTATGTACGAGCATAGCGAAAAGAAACCGGGTATTGATGCGGTGATGATGGATTTCGCCCACCTGATGATTGAGATGGTGCGTTTTAATACGCCGTTCCTGAATTTCTTCTGGTACAACTCGCCGCTGCCGGAGTTCAAACATGCGTTGAACATCGGTTTCTGGATTATCTACGCGCTGGTGTTTGTTGGCATGGCGTTGCAGGCTTCCGGCGCGCGGATGGGCCGCCAGGCGAAGTTTCTACGCGAAGGGGTGGAAGATCGGTTGATTCTGGAACAGGCTAAAGGAGCGGAAGGTCTGTCTCGTGAACAGCTTGCCGAACGTATTGTCGTACCGCGTCATACCATCCTGAAGCAGTATTTTACGCTTTACGTGCTGCCGATTGTGGTGATTGTGATTGGCTATGTTTTCTTCTCACTGCTTGGCTTCCTGTAAATAGACAAACGGCCCGGGTAACCGGGCCATTTATCATTCGGCAGGCAGCGCTCGCGGCTTGCCTTCATTGTCTACCGCCACATAAATAAACAGGGCTTCCGTTGCCTTATAACGCTGGCCCAGCGGTTCCGTCGATACTTTTTTCACCCATACCTCAATATTAATGGTGATTGAGGTGTTACCGCGTTTTACGCAGCGGGCATAGCAGCACACGACATCGCCAACGGCGACCGGGCGTAAAAAAGTCATACCATCAACACGGACGGTCACAACGCGGCCGCGGGCAATCTCTTTGGCCATAATCGCGCCGCCGATATCCATCTGCGACATCAGCCAGCCGCCAAAAATATCACCGTTCGCGTTGGTATCCGCCGGCATGGCCAGGGTACGTAAAACCAATTCGCCCTTCGGGGCGAGATCTGTTGTTGTCATTCTATACTCTGTACTAGTCAAAGAAGATCAGGCGCGATGCTACTATGAAAACGGCGCAGAGAGAATAGGGGAATACGCCTGTCGATACGGTTAAAACGGGGTTTTGGCAAAGCTCGGGACGCGAGTTGATAATAGAAGGCGGTACGCGCCGGCCAGCGCGTACCGTTGAGAGGCATTAGTGCTTATCGTCCTGCGGCATGTGGCGGTAGATATAAACGCCGCTCAACAGGGTAAAGACCAGGGTCAATGCTGTTAAACCGAATACTTTGAAGTTGACCCAGATATTCTGCGGCAGCCAGAACGCGATGTAGATATTGGCCAGCCCGCAGAGAATAAAGAACAGCGCCCAGGCCAGATTCAGCCGCGACCAAACCTGCTGCGGTAGCGTCAGCTCTTTACCAAGCATGCGTTGGATCAGCGGCTTTTTCATTACCCACTGGCTGAATAGCAGAGCGCCGGCAAACAGGGCGTAGATGACGGTCACTTTCCACTTAATAAATTCATCGTTGTGGAAGAAGATAGTCAGACCGCCGAATACGGCGACCAGCACAAAAGTGATCAGCGCCATCTTTTCAACTTTACGATAGCGCACCCAGCTATAAATGAGGACCACCGCGGTGGCGACGATCAGCGCGGTGGTTGCGGCGTAGATATCGTAAATCTTATAAAAAGCGAAGAAGACTACGAGCGGTAAAAAATCGAGAAACTGCTTCATACATCAATTCCGTCGTTCAGGAAGGGCCGGAATGCCCGGCCCTGATTAAAGTTAGTTGCGAATAAGCATATACAAGCGGAACAAATAGATCAGCAACAGCGCAGAGAACAGATTGCTGATGGTATTAATGACCACGGCGGCGACGTTTGGCGAAAGCGTTGCAAAGCTTGAAGCAAGCAGCAGCAGCGCCGTTTTTGCCAGCAGCCAGCCGAGTACCGCTGGCGCCACCAGGCGCATATTAGCCCACGCCAGACGCATACTGCCGCGCATTGCGCTAAAGATGCCGATTTTATCCTGCACCAGCATCACCGGCGCGAACGCCAGGACAATCGCCAGCAGCACGCCCGGCACCAGCACCAGCATCATCCCCATCTGTACCACGAAGGTGGTGAACAGGATAAGCAGCAACAACTTCGGCAGAACCGGCGCCGCCGCGCCGATTGCCCGCAGCGCGCTGACGCGATGCCCGGCGGAGATCAGCTGGATCAGCAACAGTACGCCGCCGACGAGGATGGCATTCCCCACCAGCCCCGAGAAGGTTGAGGCTGCCGACGCGCGCAGCAAGATCTGCTGCTGTTCCGGCGTCATGTTCTGCACCAGCTCAAACAAGCCGGCGCTGCCCGCCAGGTTATCGCCTTCGCTGAGGATCGATAACTGCTCGTCACTGGGCGAAAAGGCATGACCAATGACTACCGTGATGAACGCGCATAACAACGCAATCAGCAGAATAGTAACGAACTGATTACGAAAAAAAATTCCCCGTGTCACGGTAGACGGACTTCGCCGTGATAGACATGCATTCTCCTTGAGTCTTGCAGGTGTTTTAACTAGCCGGGGATTGTACCGCAAAACGTGGTTGGGTAGCAGTCTCTGCCGCTGTCACGGTAAGTATATCTTTGTAAAGAGTTCCCAGCGGCGGCAAGCCGTAGCGGGCACGGGCGCGATCGCACGCTTCGTTGAGTTCGCCGCCTTCGCCTGACATAGCAAACTCGCGGCAGGGGGAAGGCCGCTGATGATAGATGGTGCAGTGCACCGATTCGCCGATTTCGCCGCTTAAGGCTGTGCAGCGGCTTTGCCGCTGATTGGTGCCGCTCATGCAGCGCAGAAAAGGGGTAAGGGGTTCGGTGAGCTGCGTAGGTACCACGCCGCCGGCGTCGTCGGCTTCAGCCCAATAGAAGGAGACTCGAAAATACGCACAACAGGCACCGCACGTCATGCACGGGTTGATTTCACTCATAATTACACCTGAAAAAAACGCATCAACACAAATTGTCGGCAATTAAATTAGCTATCCGCACGATCGGCGACAAGAGGGGGAAGCAAAAATTTTTCTCACGGGTAAAAATTGATGTAAAGACAAATCAGAACGTTACTGAGTGCTGCAAAAATTAATCTGGATCAATAAATGTTAAATCTAATGGCCTGGTGTGATCTAAAACAGATCAAAACTAACTCATTGTAGGTATATTTGCTGCCGCTGATAAAAACCATAATGGGGACATGGATATGAAGAAAATTGCAGCGGCGGCATTGATCTTAGGTACGCTTTCTGGTGGTAGCGCCTGGGCGCATGAAGCGGGGGAGTTTTTTATTCGCGCGGGTTCGGCGACGGTTCGCCCGACTGAGGGTTCTGACAACGTCCTGGGTAGTCTCGGCGGTTTTAACGTCAGTAATAACACCCAGTTAGGTTTAACCTTTACCTATATGGCGACCGACAATATCGGTATCGAACTGCTGGCGGCAACGCCGTTCCGCCACAAGGTCGGTACCGGGCCGACCGGCACCATCGCTACCGTACACCAGTTGCCGCCGACGCTGATGGCGCAGTGGTACTTTGGCGATGCGCAAAGCAAAGTGCGCCCGTATGTCGGCGCCGGTATTAACTATACAACCTTCTTTAACAATGATTTCAACGATACCGGTAAGGACGCCGGGCTTTCCGACCTGAGCCTGAAGGATTCATGGGGCGCGGCAGGACAGGTTGGCCTGGATTATCTGATTGACCGCAATTGGCTGCTGAACATGTCAGTGTGGTACATGGATATCGACACCGACGTGAAATTTAAAGCTAACGGAGAGAATCAGACCGTCAGTACCCGCCTGGATCCGTGGGTGTTTATGTTCTCTGCCGGTTATCGGTTCTAATGGTTTAAAAAAACTGGCCGTTCGCGGCCAGTTTTATCCTCTTCAGACCAGCCGATGGGCGTGCAGTTTGGCGCTTTCCATAATGCTATCCATTATCACCTGCACGCGATGCGGCAACACGCCTCGTTGACGATAAATCAACCACGCCTGCATATTCACGCCGCGTTCTCGTGGCAGACAGGGCTGTAGCGTACCCGCTTCTAATTCCGCCGCGACGGAGTAAAAAGGGGCATATACGATGCCCAGGCCCTGCTTGGCAAGCTCGATAGCCGGCAAAATGTTATCGCATACGCTGGAACCGTTGACCTCTACCTGAATACTCTCACCCGCGGCGTTATAGCAATGCCAACTGTTGCGGATCCCGCCCAGCGTACGCAAAGTGATGCAGCGGTGCTGCGCAAGCTCATCAACATCGTGCAGAGGCGACTGCACAATATAATCCGCGCAGGCAAACAGCCCCATGCGAAAGCGAGTGAGTGGCCTTGCGATCAGGCTTTCGTCCTGCGGTTGGAAAAAGCTAATCAGCAGATCGCAATCGCTATCGAAAAGCGTCCCGTGTTTCTGTTCGCGCTCGTCGGGATTGCGGGTGAGAATATTGACGGTTAATTCCGGCGCCGAACGTAGCACCGGCGGCAAAAGGTATCGGGCAAGGAAAGCCTGAATGCCGATCGGCGCGCCGAGCGTCACCATGCCGTTGAGGCTGCGTTTCCAGGTACCGGACATATCCAGCAGATCATTATGCTTATCCAGCAGAATATCCGCCCGGCGCAGGAACTGCTCGCCAAACTCGCTCAGGATTAACGCCCGTGGATGGCGGATAAAGATCTCCAACCCCAGGCGCCGTTCCAGCGCATTCAGCGCCCGCGACACATTCGACTGCGGCATGTCCAGTAGTTGGGCGGCTTTGCTCACGCTTGCCGTTTCGGCAATCATGCGAACGATGCGGAGTTCGTCAATGCGCAGGTCTTTTTCTTTCACAAGGTTGGTTCTTTTGGTTTGCTATATCAAAAATGATATACATCTTTGCCGTCATTGTCATATGACTTCTGGCGAGTAGCTGGGTATTATTTGCGTGGATTATTTATTACAGCCGAAAAATATAGAGAAATAATTCGATGAAAATAACAACAATGGCTGCGTTATCTGCAATGTTGCTGCTGGCGGCGTGCGCTTCCAGCAAAACCGAAAAAGAAAAAAAAGATTGAATATGACGATATTATCAGAGGGCTATCGGTTTCAGGGGAAGATATTTTATACCGGAAAGATAAAAGTACTGATTTTTACCGTTGTCAATATTTGGTCTATCAGTCGGAAAATGATTATTCTCGGCACAGCCCCATTATTACACTGAGTGGCATTGCTAATTATAAAACAGCGTAGTTAGTACGGTTTACCTTTTTTATTACCAGGTGTTATTATGTTTCTCGACTACTTCGCCTTAGGCGTGTTAATTGCCGTGTTTTTAATTTTATTTTACGGCATTATTATTATTCATGATATTCCCTATTTATTGGCCAAGAAACGCCAGCATCCTCACCAGGATGCAATTCATGTCGCCGGCTGGGTGAGCCTGTTTACCCTGCATGCGATTTGGCCGCTGTTATGGATCTGGGCCACGCTGTATCGCCCCGAGCGCGGGTGGGGAATGGCGCATAAAGGCGAAGATAATGCCGAAATGCATCAGCGAATCAGGCAACTTGAAAGCGAGCTCAAGCGTCTGCAGGAACAACAAATAACTGTTACGACAAACTCGTCAAATAAACGCTGAGGCCAATGTATGGATTTACTCATTATTCTTAGCTATGTGGCGTTGGCCTATGGCGTATTTAAAATTTTCCGCATCCCGGTTAATAAATGGACGGTGCCAACGGCAGTCCTTGGTGGGGTGTTTATTGTCGGTGCGTTAATTCTAACCATGAATTATAATCACCCGTATACCGACCGTGCGCAAAAAATAGCTTTGTCGATTCCGATTGTGCCGCAGGTGTCGGGGGCCATCGTAGAAGTTACCGATAAAACGAATGTGTTATTACGCAAAGGCGAGGTGCTGTTTCGTCTTGATGATAGCCGTTATCGCGCGCGATTGAATAAACTGGAGGCGGATCTCAGTGCCGCCGAAGCGGATATCAGAACCCGGAAAGCGGCATTAAGTGAATCCGCCGCCAACGTCCAGCGGATGACGGCGGAATATGAACGTGCCCGTCAGGATTATCAGCGCTATGCGAAAGGCGCGGCGATGCCGGTAAATCCTTTTTCCGAGCAGGATGTGAATCACGCCGAGCAGCAATATCAAGCGCAATCTGCGGCCCTGCGGGCGGCTAAAGCCCAGTATCAACAGGAGTTCGAAAGACTTTCGGCGCGTTTCAATGGCGAGGATGCGCAAATCGCCAGCCTGAAATCGCAGATTGCCGAGGCGCGTTATGACCTTGAACAGACGGTATTCCGCGCGCCCAGCGATGGTTATGTCACTCAGGTGCTGGCGCGTCCGGGAACCACGGCAGTTCGTCTGCCGTTCAAACCGGTGATGATTTTTATTCCGCAGCAGAAACGCCAGGTGGTGGCGGTATTTCGCCAGAACGCCATCCTGCGCCTGGAGCAGGGGGACGAGGCAGAGGTTGTGTTTAATGGCTTACCGGGGCAGGTGTATGCCGGCAAGGTCACAAAGGTACTGCCAACCATTCCCGACGGTAGTTACCAGGCGAGCGGCGCATTACAGGGTTTAAGCGCCACGCCCGGTCGGGAAGGGGTTTATGTGATGATTGACCTGGCGGCGAGCCGCGATCTTGCCCATTTACCGGATGGGGTCAGTGCCCAGGCGGCGGTGTATACCGACCATTTTGCCCACGTGTCGGTGATGCGTAAGGTGCTGTTACGGATGACCAGCTGGCTGCATTATCTGTATCTCGACCACTAAAAGCTGAAGTTGAGTCAAAAAAAAGCCCGCGATAAACGCGGGCAAAAATACTGGAAGCAATGTGAGCAATGTCGTACCGAATACCTGAGTTGTTCACTCAACTATTCGGTAATGAGAAAGATAATATTTCTCATTTAAGATATCAACCCCAGAGTTTGTGCGGAGGCGCATTTTTTTAATCAAGGGTGAAAACCGTGCGTTTCTGGCTGTTATCACGCGGCCATGCCGCAGCGACATCGCGGAGCGGCAGCGGCGTGGTGGCGATGGTAAAATGACCGGGAACCGCCGCCTGCAGCATCTCCCCGGTTGCCGCCAGTAGTTGCGGCATGGTCAGGCTGCCGATGCCGCTACCCATGAGCTGTAGCGGCGCGGCGCGAAGCACCGCGCCATTTAACGCGATATCCGCCCCGGCAAGGGAACCCACCTGCACATAACGTACCGGCTTATCGCCAGGGGTGTATTTCGCCAGCATAGGCAGCAGCAACTCTGCGCTGCGGCCCCACAAATAATCCACAACCACATCTATTTGCCCGGCGCTGGCGGCGGCAAACTGCGCGTTTAGCGTCTGCTCATCGGCGGTTAAATCAATACACTCATCGGCTGCGAGGGCAGCCAGCGCCTGCGTATTACGCCCGGTAGCAATGATTTTTTTTGCGCCGAGGTAGCGGGCAATTTGTACTGCCAACTGCCCGGCGCTGCCGGTGGCGCCGTTAATCAGTACCGTTTCTCCGGCCTGAAACTGCGCCCGTTTGACAAGCGCAGCCCAGGCAGACATGCCCGGATTGGCCATGGCCGCAGCGCTGATGTCATCAAGTGCATCCGGCAGCGGCAGGCAATTCTGCAGCGCGACCGGCGCGCGTTGCGCCATACTGCCGAACGGCGCACTGGGGAAAGCAAAATAGACGCGCTGACCGTCAGAGGTCATACCGACGCCATCGATACCGACGACAAACGGCAGCGTGCCGTCAAAACTATAATGACGTCCCGATGCCCGGCCCTTAACTACGTGGCTAATAGCGGCGGCGCGAACGTCGATCAGCGTGTATCCGGCTGCAGGCTGCGGTTCGGTAAAATCGGCCCATATCGGACCTTCGTTAAGATCAAACACCACGGCGGCTTTCATAACATTATCCCCTGATGATAATTATGTGTAATATGCACATATTCTTCAGGAGCACTATACGCGGTTAACTAATATATGCAAGATGCACATAATAATTACGACATCACCGACTTTCACGGCGCGCTGTTAGACATCATCAGCGTGATGAATCAACCGCTGCGTGATGAGCAAATATTGCAGGCGGCAGGGGTACAGCTTGAACAGATGCTGTTTCCACTACTGGTGGCGGTATGGCGCTATGGCCCGGTGGGGGTAGTTGAGCTGGCGGATCATTTAGGCCGCGATTACACCACCGTCAGCCGGCAGGTGAAAAAGCTGGAGGCTCAGGGCCTTGCCTGCAAGCAGGCCAATGCCAAAGACCGGCGGATTAGCGAGGTGACGCTTAGCGAAAAGGGGCAGCGGATGATCGACGCTATTGCCGTTGCGCGGCGGCGGTTAATGAATCAGGTGCTGGCTGGATGGTCAGAAGATGAGGTGCTGGCGCTGTTTCGCTTAACGCGAAAATACGCCAACAGCCTGCAGCGGAAATAGCCGCCCGGCGTGAGGCCGGGCGACAAAGGGTCAGGCGGTTTTGGTCGCTGCTTTCAAACTGTGCACGAAGGTTTTTAGCTCTGCGAGCATGTTTTGCGGCTGCTCAAGGTTACGCTCGATAATCTTGACGATGGCCGAGCCGGATATTGCCCCGGCGGCACCGGCGTCAATAGCGGCCGAAACCTGCTCCGGCGCCGAGATGCCAAAGCCCTGCAGCGGCGGCGCGGCGTTGTATTCCGCCAGTTTTTCAATCAGATGATGCAGCGGCAGCGCGGCGCGGTTTTCCGCGCCTGTCACGCCAGCGCGCGATAGCAGGTAGGTATAGCCGCGGCCATAGGAGGCAATCTGGCGCAGTAAATCGTCATCGGCATTTGGCGGGCAGATGAAAATCGGCGCAATGTTATGGCGCAGCGCTGCCTGACGGAACGGGGCGGACTCTTCGACCGGCACGTCGGCGACCAGAACCGAATCCACGCCGACACGCGCGCATTCGGCGTAGAACTCATCAATGCCCGGGCTGAACACCAGGTTCGCGTACATCAAAAGGCCGATTGGGATTGTCGGATGCTTGTGGCGGATCGCCGCCAGCATTTCGAAGCACTGCGCCGGGGTGACGCCGGCGGCAAAAGCGCGCAATGTGGCACCCTGAATCGTCGGGCCGTCGGCCAGCGGGTCGGAGAAGGGGATCCCCAATTCCAGCGCATCGGCGCCGGCTTCAATCAGCGCATCGATGATTTTCAGCGACTGTTCCGGCCCCGGATCGCCGAGGGTGACGAAGGGAACAAAGGCGCCTTCCTGGCGGTTTTTTAACTGTGCAAATAGCGTCTCGTAACGTTCCATCAGATTTCCCCTCGCGCTTTCAAAATGTCGTGTACGGTGAAGATGTCTTTATCGCCGCGGCCAGACAGGTTAACCACCAGCAGCTGCTCTTTATCCGGATTCTCGCGCATCATCTTCAGCGCGTGCGCCAGAGCGTGCGACGACTCCAGCGCCGGAATAATGCCTTCATGGCGGGAGAGCGCTTTAAAGGCATCCAGCGCTTCGTTGTCGGTAATTGACACATACTCGGCGCGCCCGGTGCTGTTAAGGAACGCATGCTGCGGACCCACTGACGGGAAATCCAGCCCGGCGGAGATAGAATAAGATTCTTCGATCTGCCCGTCGGAAGTTTGCATCATCGGCGACTTCATGCCGAAGTAAATGCCGACGCGACCGTGCTTCAGCGGTGCGCCGTGCTCGCCGGTTTCGATACCGTGGCCGGCAGGCTCGACGCCAATCAGGCCAACGCGGGATTCATCAATGAAATCAGCGAACATGCCGATGGCGTTAGAACCACCGCCAACGCAGGCGATCACCGCGTCCGGCAGGCGTCCTTCTTTCTCAAGGATCTGCGCTTTGGTTTCTTCGCCGATCATGCGCTGGAATTCACGCACGATAGTCGGGAATGGATGCGGGCCAGCGGCAGTGCCGAGCATGTAGTGCGCCTTCTCGTAGCTGCCGGACCAGTCGCGCAGCGCTTCGTTACAGGCATCTTTCAGGGTGGCGGAACCGCTGTGCACTGGGATGACCTCCGCACCCATCAGGCGCATGCGGAAGACGTTCGGCGACTGGCGCTCGACGTCTTTGGCGCCCATATAGATGCGGCATTTCAGACCGAGCAGGGCGCTGGCCAGCGCCGAGGCGACGCCGTGTTGGCCGGCGCCGGTTTCGGCGATAATTTCCGTTTTGCCCATACGTTTGGCGAGTAGCGCCTGGCCCAGCACCTGGTTGGTTTTGTGCGCGCCGCCGTGGAGCAGATCTTCACGCTTGAGGTACAGCGTGGTGCGGGTGCCTTCGGTCAGATTGCGGCATTTGGTCAGCGCCGTCGGACGACCCGCGTAGTTTTTCAGCAGGTCGGTGAATTCAGCCTGAAATTCAGGATCTTTTTGCGCGCTGACGAAAGCTTCTTCCAGCTGGCGCAGGGCGGGCATCAGGATCTGCGGAACGTACATACCGCCGAATTCGCCGAAATACGGGTTCAGTAAAGTGCTCATTATTGCATTGCTCCTTAATATGCGCGCAGCGTCTGGAAAACGGCAGCCACCAGGCTTGCCTCTTTTATTCCCGGCTGCGACTCTACGCCTGAGTTGAAATCGAGTCCGGCACAGCCGCTTTTCGCGGCTTCTACGCAGTTATCGGCGCTAAGGCCGCCTGCCAGCATCACGTTACGCAGGTCCTGGCCCTGCAGCAGCGACCAGTCGAAACGTTGTCCGCTCCCGCCCTGACCGTTGTCAAAGACATATCTGGCCACATGGTTCAGGTTACGCGGCGGCAGCGTTTCGCCTACGCTCAGCGCCTTCCAGATTTGGATCTGCTCCGGCAGCGCCGCGCGCAGGGCATCAATCCAGGCCTGATCTTCGCTCCCATGAAGCTGTACCGCGGCGAGTTTCAATTTGGTCGCGCGGGTGACGACCTCTTCAATGGCTGCATCACGGAACACGCCAACGTAGCTAAGCGGCGCGGCGGCCATTACCGCCTGTGCCTGCTGGTCGTTAACGGCACGCGGCGAACTATCGACGAAAATCAGGCCGCCGTAGATGGCGCCCGCCTCCCAGGCGACTTGCGCATCCTGCGGACGAGTCAGGCCGCAGACCTTGTTCTCACCTAACAGCACGCGCTTCACCGCAGCGCTGAGGTCCGGTTGTTCCATCAGCGCCGAGCCAATCAGGAAGCCGTTGGCGAAGTGGCTAAGCTCGCGGACTTCGCCATAGGTATGGATTCCAGATTCGCTGATCACGGTGACATCCGGGCCGAGACGCGGCGCCAATTGCCGCGTGCGGTTCAGATCAATCGACATATCGCGCAGATCGCGGTTGTTAATGCCGACGACTTTGGCCTTCAGCGCAATCGCGCGCTCCAGCTCCTCTTCATTGCTGACCTCGGTCAGGACGCCCATATTGAGACTGTGGGCGACGGCGGCGAGCTGGCGATATTGATCGTCATCGAGCACCGAAAGCATCAACAGGCAGGCATCGGCCTGGTAGTAACGCGCGAGGTAAATCTGGTAAGGATCGATGGTGAAGTCTTTACACAGAATCGGCTGCGGCGCGACTTTGCTGACGATCGGCAGAAAATCAAAGCTGCCCTGAAAATATTTCTCATCGCACAGTACCGAAATTGCCGAGGCGTAGTGCTTATAAATCCCGGCGATGGTCGCCGGGTCGAAATCTTCCCGAATCAGTCCCTTCGACGGCGACGCCTTTTTGCACTCGAGAATAAAAGCGGTGCGGGCGCCGGCCAGCGCATCGTAAAAATGGCGTTCGGACGGCACGATGTAATTCTGAAAACTGGCTAACGGTTGTTGTTGTTTGCGGGCTTCTACCCAAATCGCTTTGTCGGCAACGATTTTTGCTAAAACGGTCTGCATTATTTACCCTCTTGCCGCTAATGCGGTCACTCTGTCATAGGCCGCTCCGCTGTGCAGCACATCCAGCACCTGCCGGGCGTTGGCTTTCAGGTCTTCATGCCCGTGTAAACGCATCAACATGGCGACGTTGGCGGCGACGGCGGCTTCATGAGCGGCTTCACCTTTACCTTGTAGCAAGCGCGTGAGAATGTCACGGTTTTCTTCCGGCGTGCCGCCGGCCAGTTGATCCTGATGATATGGCGTCAGGCCGAAGTCGGCGGCGGTCAGCTGATAGCTTTGGATTTCGCCGTTATTGAGTTCGGCGACCACGGTCGGCGCATGCAACGAGACTTCGTCCATGCCGCCGCTGTGTACCACGGCGGCACGTTGATAACCGAGTACGCGCAAGGTTTCTGCAATCGGCAACACCAGTTCCGGGCTGTAGACGCCAATCAACGCCAGCGGCGGGTGCGCCGGATTGATAAGCGGCCCCAACACGTTAAACAAGGTGCGCGTTTTCAACTGCTGGCGGACCGGCATCGCGTGGCGGAAACCGGTGTGGTATTTCGGCGCGAACAGGAAGCAGACGCCCAGTTCATCCAGCGCGGCGCGCGATTTATCGGCATTCATATCCAGGTTGATGCCAAACGCGGCCAGCAGATCGGACGAGCCAGATTTACTGGAGACGCTGCGGTTACCGTGTTTCGCCACCTTTAAACCGCAGGCGGCGGCGACAAAGGCGCTGGCGGTTGAGATATTGATACTGTTGCTGCCATCGCCGCCGGTACCGACGATATCGGCAAACTGATAATCCGGGCGCGGGAACGGCGCGGCGTTTTCCAGCAGCGCGGTAGCGGCGCCGGCAATTTCCTGTGGTTGTTCGCCGCGCACTTTCATGCTTACCAGCGCGGCGGCCAGCTGTTCCGGCTTCACTTCGCCGCGCACGACGGCGGAAAACAGCACGTGGCTCTCCTGCTGGCTCAGCGTCTCGGCCTGGTACAGTTTTTCCAGAATCGGCTGTACGACATTGGTCTGCTCCAGTTTCTGCAGCGCCCATGCCAGCGTTTGCTCCAGCAGTAGCGCTCCCTGGGTAGTCAGAATCGACTCCGGATGGAACTGGAAGCCGCAGACGCGATCGGCGTCGTGGCGAACCGCCATCACCATACCGTTGAAATTGGCGTTGATGGTGAGCCCGGCCGGAATATTGCTGCCGACAAGAGAATGGTAGCGGGCCACCGGCAGCGGGTTGGCGAGACCGGCGAACATCGCCTGGCCGTCATGCTCAATGCTTGACGCTTTGCCGTGAAGGATTTCTCCCGCCTGGCCGACATAGCCGCCGTAGGCTTCCACGATGGCCTGGTGGCCGAGGCAGATACCGATAATCGGTAACTTGCCGCGCAGGCGGGTCAGCAGCTCGGGCATGCAGCCGGCTTCGCTTGGGGTTCCCGGCCCCGGAGAGAGCATCAGCACCGGATTATCCATGGTGCCGATACGTTCAATCAGCGATTGCGCCGGTACGGTATTACGATAAATAACCACGTTGTGGCCGTTAGCCCGCAGCTGGTCGGCGAGGTTGTAGGTAAAGGAGTCGATATTATCGAGCAGCAGGATGTCGGCCATTAGAAAGTCTCCTTCGCGTGGTGGGCCTGAGCAATGGCGCGCAGCACGGCGCGAGCTTTATTACGGGTTTCATCCGCCTCGGATTGCGGAACGGAATCGAGCACGATACCGGCGCCCGCCTGCACGGTGGCAATGCCATCCTCAACGTAGGCTGAGCGGATCACGATGCAGGTATCGAGGTCGCCATGGGAGGTAAAGTAGCCAACCGCGCCGCCGTAGCTACCGCGACGCTTGCCTTCCGCGGCGGCGATTAGCTGCATGGCGCGAACTTTCGGCGCGCCGCTAAGGGTGCCCATATTCATGCAGGCGCGGTAGGCGTGCAGGACATCAAGATCGCGGCGCAGTTCGCCGACCACGCGGGAAACCAGATGCATCACAAAGGAGTAGCGATCGACTTTGGTCAAATCCGCCACGTAGCGGCTACCCGGGGTACAGATGCGGGCCAGATCGTTACGGGCCAGGTCGACCAGCATCAGATGTTCAGAAAGCTCTTTGTGGTCGGTACGCATCTCCAGCTCAATACGACTATCGAGATCGCGATCCAGCGACCCGTCGGCGCGGCGGCCGCGCGGACGGGTGCCGGCAATGGGGTAGATCTCAATCTGGCGGCTGACGGCGTCGTATTTCAACGAGCTTTCCGGCGAGGCGCCGAACAGGGTGAAATCGTTATCCTGCATAAAGAACATATACGGGCTGGGATTGCTCTTTTTCAGCACATCGTACGAGGCCAGCGGCGACGGGCAGGGAAGTGAGAAACGGCGCGACGGCACGACCTGGAAAATTTCGCCCGCGCGAATGGCGCGCTGCATTTTGCGCACCACGGCGCCGTACTCTTCATCGCTCTGATCGACGTCGCAGCGCATTTCGGAAACCGTCGTTACCGGCAGCGGCGCGGGCGGTTCATTTAACTGCTGGCGAAGCTGGGCGATACGTTGCAGAAGACGCTGTTTCTCATTCTCCAGCGGCGTGAACAGGCTCGCCTGAATGCGGGTGCTTTTGGTCTGGTGATCGATAACCAGCAGCGTCTCCGCCAGGTAGAAACAGTAATCCGGGCAGGCAGTATCGGTGTTGAGCGGCGGTAAATCCTCAAAACCGGCCACCAGGTCGTAAGCGAACAGGCCGCCGAAGAACATCGCTTCGCGCTCGGCCTGCGGGACGCTGACCAAATCCTGTAACAGACGAAACGCATCGAACACCGATAACGAACACAGGCGAGCGTCTTCATCCAGCAGGGCGCTAACCGGTGGGAAGGTGAGTACCCGGCTGTTCGGCTGGCGCAGATTCTCAATGCCGGACGGCAATGCGTTATCCAGCAGTTCAAGCAGCGCGGCGCCGTTCGCTGAAAGCGCCTGGACAGTGACGGTATTGCCAAGAGCGGTAATGCGCAGGGCGCTATCGACCAGCAGCAGGCTTTTTAAATCGTCTTTACTATCGATGTCGGCCGATTCAAGCAGCAAGGTTGCCGGACGCGCGCCGCATAATTGATGGAATAACGCCGTCGGGTTTTCGCGATAGATGGCGTCGCTGGTGAGAAGCTCGAGCGCTGGTTTTGATGTTTGCATTATCATTCTCGCCTGTTCTGTTCATTATTTTGTTCAAAAAAAAGCCCGCTCAGTGGCGGGCCCGGTATCTGTTTGCTGAGTGCAAAACGCGATCACGCCGCCCGATTCCAGGAACGACGCCACCAGCTATGAAGAGTAATAATTTGCGTTTTCATCAGAGATACCCGTTGTGTGAACTTGCGTACTAGTTAACTAGTCCATGAAAATAAAGTCAACCCTTGTTTGCAGATTTTCTTTCTCAGTCGTTATCATAATGCGCTTATTTCAGTTCAGGTCCACCAGGAGCCATTTTGAGCGACACTAATTACGCGGTCATTTATGACCTGCACAGCCATACCGTCGCCTCCGATGGGCGATTGACTCCAGAAGAGCTGGTACATCGCGCGCATGAGATGCGGGTGGGGACGCTGGCAATCACCGATCACGATAGCGTGGCGGCCATTCCGGCAGCGCGTGCCGAAATAGCGCGGGCTGAACTGCCGCTCACGCTTATCACCGGGGTAGAAATTTCCACCCTGTGGGAAAATCACGAAATTCATATCGTCGGACTGAATATTGATATCAACCATCCGGCGATGACGCAACTGCTCTGTGAACAGAAAGAGCGGCGCAACCAGCGCGGGCAGATGATTGCCGAACGGTTGGAGAAAGCGCGTATCCCCGGTGCCTGGGAAGGGGCGTTAAAGCTCGCCAATGGCGGTGCGGTCACCCGCGGCCATTTTGCCCGCTTTTTAGTTGAAGCCGGCTTTGCGAGCAATATTGCCGATGTATTCAAAAAATATCTCGCCCGCGGGAAAACCGGATACGTTCCGCCGCAGTGGTGTACAATAAAACAAGCGATTGATGTCATTCATCATTCTGGCGGCAAAGCGGTGATCGCCCATCCGGGGCGTTACGATCTTTCCGCCAAATGGTTGAAACGGCTGTTGGCCCATTTTAGCGAGCAGGGCGGCGACGCGATGGAGGTCGCCCAATGCCAGCAGGCGCCGCATGAGCGCGCGCAGCTGGCGAGCTACGCGAAACAGTTTGGTTTGATGGCGTCGCAGGGTTCGGATTTCCACCAGCCCTGCCCGTGGATTGAACTGGGGCGCAAACTTTGGCTACCCGCTGGCGTGGAAGGGATCTGGCGCAGTTGGGAAGTGGCCGCTGAACAAATTGAGAGGGAAGTATGAGCCAGTTTTTCTATATCCATCCCGATAATCCGCAGGCGCGTTTGATTAATCAGGCGGTGGAAATTGTGCGTAAGGGCGGGGTTATCGTTTATCCAACGGACTCCGGTTATGCCCTGGGTTGCAAAATCGAAGATAAAGGGGCGATGGAGCGGATCTGCCGTATCCGTCAGTTGCCGGATGGCCACAATTTCACCCTGATGTGCCGCGATCTCTCCGAGTTATCGACCTACGCGTTTGTCGATAACGTGGCGTTTCGTCTTATCAAAAACAATACGCCGGGCAACTACACGTTCATTCTTAAGGGAACGAAAGAGGTGCCGCGCCGCCTGTTGCAAGAAAAGCGTAAAACCATTGGGATGCGCGTGCCGGCGAACCCCATCGCCCAGATGCTGCTGGAAACGCTTGGCGAACCGATGCTCTCGACATCCTTGATGCTGCCGGGTAATGAATTCACGGAGTCCGATCCGGAAGAGATTAAAGACCGTCTGGAGAAGGTGGTCGATCTGATTATTCACGGCGGTTATCTTGGCCAGCAGCCGACGACGGTTATCGACCTGACCGAAGACGCGCCGGTGGTGCTTCGTGAAGGCGTCGGTGATATCAAACCTTTCCTGTGATGCTTCTCGCGGGTGGCGTTTCACGCGTCGCCCGCGGCTTAAATTTATTTTAAAATTCTTTCCGCATTGAGTCGCTCCTTTCTTATTTATATTATTAGTCCGCTTACGATATCACTCACTGATATTGCTTCCAGAAAGAAATTCAACATTATGCATAAGCTGACTATTCAACCCTCTGACGCGTTTAAGAGGAAGAAAGTACTGTTAAATTTTTTCATGCTTTCTAGTGTTACCGTTAATATATGCCAAAGCTGACCCCAAATACCTATTCCATCACCCTGGTAAAAAGCGTGCTGGTTGTTTCACTGCTGGCGCTAATACTGATTATTATCAGTTTGACTGGCTTGTTTAACTATCAGTCGCGTCAGGTCAGTAGTGCCATTGATAAAAAAATCATTGGTTCTCAGTATACGTTTATTCAGCTTAAACTTGAGGATGCTGTCGATCGCCCACGACAAATAACGAATCTATTTTTACAATATATTCAGGGCGAAAGTAACAACATCGATAAGGATACTTTAGTTCCTGAAATGGTGTATTTGACGGCGAGCGCGTTTAAAACCATGCCCGCCTTCCAGAGCCTGTCGTGGTTTGCGGAAAATGGCTCCAGTATTGCTGTTATTCGTGACAATCATAGTAATCAAATTTATTTACAACGAACCCAGCGCGATAATCATCACTCCCTGGTTAAATACAGTGGGTTAAGCCCGCAGACCAATATTGTCAACGTCAATAACGCGTTTAATGTTGTTGATTTACCGCAGTTTCGCCGCGCTCGCCAGCAAACGCACGGTTTCTGGCAACGCTCTCTCTCTACCGGCAGTTTGATCATGAGCTGGAACCAGCCAGTGTACGATAAACAAGGCCGCTTCGTCGGGGCGATCGCCAGCGGCGCCACACCTGCAGATATGACCGCTTATTTACAGAGTCTCCTGCCGGATAAAAGCTATGCGCTTCTGCTTATCGATGACAACAATCGCATTGTCGCGCGTTCCGGCAACCAACATAAATGGCAGCAGGACCTCCAATTGATAGCAAAGCTTATCTCGGCGCAGCCGTCGCCGACGTCATTTTCCTTGCGTACTGAGGACGAGTCTTTGTTGGCGACCGCCTTTAGCGTGCAGGACCGCCAACATCTGCTGAACTGGAAGGCGGTACTTATCGCGCCACAGCATGCGGAAATGGCGGAAATGAATAAACAGCGTCTACTTGTGACCTTCGCCACGACACTGTTTATTTTTATTCTGATGTTGATTCTGATGATGATTATTTCTCATTTCACCGGCGCCTTAAAGGACGTTGCAGATAAAGTGCGTCTGGGGTTAATGCCGTGGAAGAAACCAACTAAACGCGTATTTCCGGAAATAGCATCGTTGGATGCAGCATTGAGCAACCTGTATGCAATTATTCCAGACACTTTCGAATCTAAACGCCGGAAGCTGGAAGAAGAAAGCGAAACCGGTTTTTTAACCCGTAGCGGTTTACTGCATTGTGAGTCGCTGTACCGTCATCGCAATATGCTGGCGATGGTACACGTTAACAACTACAACTCGGTTAAGAATGTGCTCGGTACGACTCAGGCCCGACAGTTTATTCACCAGTTTACTTTACGCCTTCGCAAAATATTGCCTGAAGGGGCACTATGTTGTCGTGATCGAGAAGACTTGTTCATTATCGCTTTTGATGGCATGTATGCCGAAAAGGATGTCGACTGGTACAGCGCGCTACTTGCTTCTGTTTTTCGTATGTCTGCTTCTGATATGCCCGGCGAATCGCATATATTTACTGGCCATATTGGCATGTTGATTGAATCATTAACCCCAGAGAACATCGGCGAATGTCTGATGAATGTTAGTCTGGCTTTACAGCATGCCCAGATGGAGCGTAGCGGCACGAGTAAACTTTTCATGGCCGCCATGCGTGAAGAGGAAGTGAATAATCTGCGTCTGCATCAGGCGTTATGCGACGATCTCCATTCGGAAGGTTTCCATCTGGTTTTGCAGCCGATCGTTTCATTTGAATCGCAGCGGCCTTGTAAAGAAGGTGAATGCCTGATCCGCTGGCAATCAAATGTGTTGGGTTTCGTGCCGCCCGACAAATTTATCGCCCTTGCCGAGCACACCGGCATGATTGTGCCGTTAGGGAAATGGATAATTGAAACCGCCTGTCGTGAACTTGCCGCGTTTATCACGCGCGGCGCGGCGCGTGATTTTAAACTGCACGTCAATATCTCGGCAATTCAGCTTCAGCAACCTGATTTTGCTCAGCATCTGCTGGAATCAATTCACGCTAATGATTTGATGAACAGCAATATTTGTCTTGAAATCACCGAAAGCGTCTTGCTGCATGACACGTGGCGAATTGTCGAAATACTGGCTTATCTACGTCGTCTTGGCGTATGTATCGCGATTGATGATTTTGGTTCCGGTTATTCCAGCCTCTCGTATCTGCATTCGCTGCCATTTGATTGTCTGAAGATTGACCGCGGGTTTGTCAGCAATGTGCTTGATGATAAAAAAAACGAAGCGGTTATCGCCTCGGTGTTAATGTTGGCGCGAAGTTTTTCCGTGCCGCTGGTGGCCGAAGGCGTTGAAACGCGCGAAATGGCAGAAAAACTGCAGGAGATGGGCTGTGATTTGGCCCAGGGATATTATTATTCCCGGCCGAAAACGTTTGATAGTTTTGACGTCGCCAATGGGTTTTTCGTTGTTGAACCGGAATGATGAGATAGACCAACGGCGATAATAACGATGCAAATATTAAAAAAACAGCTTTCGGTCAACAGCTACCCGTTCACCCTAACTCAGGCCATCATATTTACCTTAGCCACGACAATTCTCGTCGTGCTGCTGACGACATATGCTTTTCTCTACTACGAAGGTTATGCTTTTTTTGATGAGGTGAGTGAGGATATTCTGCGTGCGAAAAGAGTCAATATCGAGGAAGTCATCCACGATTATATTGATGTTCCCGCGCAATCGAACGCGATACTGGTTCATGCGATCGGACGTCAATCCAGTACTGCGATCCCGGTTCGCAGCCTGATCGGCGAAATGGTCAATACCACCAATAACGTCTTCAGCAACAAACATTATCTGAATCTGGTCGGATTTGGCGCGGTCAATGGCGATTTTATTCAAGTGGCGCGCGGCCAGGCCGAGTCGAATGATTATCTTGCGGTAAAAGATGCGCAAACAGATCACCATCTGACGGCGTATAGTCACCTGACGGTGAACTCATTGGAAAAAGCGGTGCTTGCGGATTATCAAATAACGCAGCGCGAATGGTATGCGGCGGTTGCCAAAGACCAGCGTCCGCACTGGACAAAACCCTTTCGCGATTATGAATATGAAAATGAAATTGGCGTTGCGTTCAGCTCACCGGCATTCAATCGCCAGGGACAGTTTGTTGGCGTCGTCGCCAGCGAGTTGCACCTCAACGAACTAAATAAAAGTCTGGAAAAATTTAAACCCCATCCTGAAAGTATTCTGCTGATTGTTAATGAAAAAAATGAGCTCATTTCTTCATCAGTGCCATCATTGACGCGAAATATGCTGGCCGGGGGAAAACACTCACGGCTGAATCTACAAACGCTTGAAAACACTCATTTACCGGTTGTTGTGGCAGCCAGTCGCACGTTAAAAGCGAATCACCATACGGGATTGCAGTTTTTCAGTTCCGGCAAAGAAGAATATTATGTTGATGCTTTTCCAATCACCGACCGAGATGACATATTGCACTGGACGGGGATTGTGATTAGCCCGGCGAGAATGATTACCCATACCATCATTAAATATATAGCCATTACCATGATCATGCTGTTTGTCATTTTTGTACTTGGTCTGCTGGTGGTTTTCTATGGCCTGGCGAAGGTGGTAAAACCGCTGCGAGATATTGTCCGTAAAGCGGATCAGCTTGCGACGCACCGCTGGACGCCGCCAGATAATAAGCGTCATTTCCCGGAAATAGCCTCTCTGGAAACCACATTTATGGCGCTATCGCATAAGCTGGCAGAAAGTTTCGACGCCCAACGGCGTGAAATAGAGGAGGATAAAACCACCGGGTTATTCTCACGGACAGGGTTACTGCGTCAGACATCGCTATATCAAGGTAGAAACCTGCTCGCGCTGGTGCATATCAGTAATATGAACGCTATTATCAATTCCTTAAGTACGGAGTATGGTGAAAAATTTATTAGCGATTATATTCTTCGCCTGCATAATTTACTGCCGACGAATACGCTGATTGCCCGCGATACAGTGGATAAGCTTATCGTGGTTTTTCCAGGACAAACTCAGCCAAAAGAGCGTCAGCGCTACAGAGAACTGCTCTCCTCACTATTTATCGACGTCAATAATGAAGCGTCTCCTACGGCAAGCAAATACGTTTATACCGGCAATATTGGCCTGGTGACGACTGAGATCCACGCAGAGAATATTGAACAAACGTTGCGTGAGGCATGGATTGCATTACGCCATGCGCAGAAACAGGGAAACGGCGTTGCGACGTTTTACAGCTGCGAGATGCATGAGGCTGAGCTTTATAATATCCAACTCCATGAGCATCTTCATGATGCGATCCAGCAACATGAATTTCATCTGATGCTACAGCCAATTGTGGATTTGCAGGATCAAAGCGCTTTTCAGGAAGGAGAATGTTTGCTTCGCTGGCGCTCCGAAACGGTAGGCGAAATTCCTCCCGATCGTTTCCTCCCCCTGGCGGAAGAGAGCGGGTTGATAATCCCGCTGGGACGCTGGATTATTGAACAGGCCTGTCGGGAACTTTCCGCGATGATTCTCCGCGGGGCGCCGGCGAACTTTATTCTGCATATCAACGTATCGGCGATTCAACTCCTGCAACAGGATTTTGCCTGGCATTTAATGGATGCGATTTATCGTCATGGGCTGGTCACGGGCAATATTTGTCTTGAGATAACCGAACGGTTATTGATGAATGATGCTGTGCGAATTAGCCGGATGATTGCTTATCTCCGCCGCCATGGTATTGCCGTCGCGCTGGATGATTTTGGCGTCAATTTATCCAGTTTGCCTTATTTACATACGCTGTCATTTGATAGCATCAAAATTGACCGCCGTCTGATTTGCCAATTTGCCGATGATGATAAAGCAGAATCGATGATTGCATCGCTGATTGTGCTGGCTCAGGGGTTTAAGGTACCCGTCGTTGCTGAGGGTATTGAAGATGAGGCGATAAAAAACCAGTTACGCGACCTCGGTTGCCAGAAAGCGCAAGGTTATCTGTTTGGTCACCCGGCGCCATTTGCCGACTTTCCCTTCCTGGCGAGTGCATTGACGGCGAGCGATAATCTATAGACAGAGAAATGTATCGCAGTGAAGCATTCATTTTGAAGTTAGTGTAGTATGTTCGCCCACGCAGGCGCGCGCGCTGCTGTACAGCGCTGACGAATGGCGCCTTAAAATGTGTAAAGTATTTATATAACAACAGGTTGGTGGTTTTATATGGCCTGTTGTTGCCAAAGCATATCAGACGCCTGGGAAGGCGACACCTAAAGGAAGCTCTATGAGCGAGAAATTACAGAAAGTGCTGGCTCGTGCTGGCCATGGCTCCCGCCGCGAAATTGAAACTATCATCGAAGCTGGCCGCGTCAGCGTGGATGGTAAGATCGCAACCCTCGGCGATCGTGTTGAAATCGTACCTGGTTTGAAAATCCGTATCGACGGTCATCTTATTTCGGTAAAAGAATCTGCCGAGCAAATTTGTCGGGTATTGGCCTATTACAAACCAGAAGGCGAACTCTGCACCCGTAACGATCCGGAAGGGCGCCCAACGGTTTTCGACCGTCTGCCGAAACTGCGCGGCGCGCGCTGGATTGCGGTAGGTCGCCTCGATGTGAACACCTGCGGCTTGCTGCTGTTTACCACCGATGGTGAACTGGCGAACCGTTTGATGCACCCAAGCCGCGAAGTTGAGCGTGAATACGCCGTCCGCGTTTTCGGCCAGGTCGATGAAGACAAACTGCGCCAGCTGGCGCGTGGCGTACAGTTAGAAGATGGCCCTGCAGCGTTTAAAACGATTAAGTTCACCGGCGGTGAAGGGATCAACCAATGGTATAACGTTACCTTGACCGAAGGGCGCAACCGCGAAGTGCGTCGCCTGTGGGAAGCCGTCGGCGTTCAGGTCAGCCGTCTTATCCGCGTACGCTACGGCGATATTCTGCTGCCGAAAGGCCTGCCGCGCGGCGGCTGGACTGAACTGGATCTGGCGCAGACCAACTATCTTCGTGAACTGGTGGAGCTGCCGGCGGAAACCGAAAGCAAAGTAGCGGTGGAGAAAGATCGCCGTCGTATGAAAGCGAATCAAATCCGCCGCGCCGTCAAGCGTCATAGCCAGACCAGCGGCAATCCTCGCCAGGGGAATAACGGCAACCGCCGTTCCAGCACCCGCAACAAGACTAACGGCTAATGCTGTACATTCCGGCGGGTTCCCGCCGGAATGCTCCTCTTTTTCCCCTCGCTTGTGACATTTTTCACACTTTCGCATAAAGACAAGAAACAGGAATTACGCAGACAAATAACGCAAAGTGATGTTATTAGCGTCGCCATATACTGTCGGCACTGATTACAAAACAGGTAGCCCGCAATGAGTACAACAACAAAGTTATCGGCAAGCTATGTGGTCATCGGCGTAAAAGAAAAGATAGGCTATGGCTTAGGCGATTTCGCCTCTAATTTATCGTTCGGTTTTGTCTCGTTATTCTTACTGTTTTTTTATACTAATGTTTATGGCATCAGCGCGGTACAGGCGAGTCTGATCTTTGTGATTGCCCGGGTGATTGACGCAATTTTTAATATCCTGATTGGCTTTGCAATTGATAAAACGCAGAGTAAATATGGCAAATTGCGTCCCTGGCTATTATATGGTGCGATACCGTTAGGCTTTTTAACCGTGTTGTGTTTTGTGCCATTTGGCGGGGAAGCTAAATTTTATTTCGCGCTGGCCTCCTATACCATCTATTGCCTGGCCTATACGGCGGTTAACACACCTTATTCGGCATTGACCAACCGCTTGACGCAGCATGAGGCCTCGCGTTCGTCGCTGTCGGTATATCGCTTTGTGTTGGCTATTGTCGGGTATCTGATTGTTTCCACAACGGCAGACTGGCTGATTTCGCCCTTTAACGACAAACAAATGGGCTATGTCTTTGCCGTTTCCTGCTTTGCGCTGTTAGCGACTTTTATGTTTCTTGCCTGTTTTGGCATGACCAAAGAACGCGTTGGTGAAGAGGATAAAATGAATGCGCCGACGCTTCGCGAAATGTTCCGTGCGGTATTAGGTAATGCACCACTGATTCATCTTTCATTATTTACCGTGTTTTTCTATATCGCCTATACCGTATGGATGGCGATCGCTATTTACTTTATTAAATACATTATCGGTAGCGAAGGGTTTACCGCTACTTTCTTCATGATTCAGTCTGGCGCTTATATTATTGGAACCATTATCTCTGAGAAAGTGATTGCGTTAATGGGGAAAAAGAAAATGGCGCTTCTGGCGTTGTTAATTGGCGTGCTGGGGGTACTGATGCAATATTTCATCGCTGGTAATAACCTGTGGCTGATAATGATCGGCGTGTGTCTTTACAGCATTACGCTTGGCATGGGCTTTGTCGCCATGTGGTCGATGATTGCCGACACCGTCGAATATGCTGAATGGCATCACGGTGTACGCTCTGAGGGGGCCATCTACGGGTTTTTTTAACTTCATCACTAAAATTGCGATGGCGATTGGCGGCGGCTGCGCGGGCTGGATGCTGGATCTTTATCACTATGATGCGGGTAATGTGACCAGCGATGCGATTAATGGCATCAATATTCTGATGACGCTTTTCCCCGGCGCAATGTTCGCCATCAGCGCCATCTTCGTGGCCTGCTATGCGTTAGATGAAAATACCTATCGCGATATCGTGCAGAAAATCAGCCTGCGTAAGCAAAACGCGCTTTAACCTCAAGGAGTCAGAGAGATGAACAACGATTTTAGTACCGTTATCGCCGCCATGTCGGTAGAGGAAAAAGTGGCGCTGCTGACCGGCAGCGGCCTGTGGCGCACGGCATCGATGCCGCAGCACGGTATCCCCGATATCGTGATGACCGATGGTACTTACGGCGTGCGCTATAGCAGCGCGCAAATAGATGGCAATGAAAAGTGGAGCATGGATGACTTCATCTCGGTGATTACCCAAACCGCCGACCAGGCCAGCGCCGACGAGCCTGTCGCCAAGGGCGGCAGCGAAGCGTTGTTCAGCGCCTCGCTGCCGGCCACCTGTTTTCCGAATGGCTCCAGTCTGGCCTGTAGCTGGGATGTTGAACTGGTACGGGAGATGGGCGAAGCGCTGGGTCGCGAATGCCAACAGATGGGGGTGGGTATTCTATTGGGGCCGGGAATTAACATTCGGCGCACCCCGCTGGCTGGACGCGGCTATGAATACTATTCAGAGGACCCGGTCGTTAGTGGGGATATCGCCGCGGCGCTGATTAACGGCTTACAGGCCGAAGGCGTCGGCGCCAGCCTTAAACATTTTGCCGCCAATAACTCCGAGTATCGGCGTACCGAAATGGATTCGATTATTGAGGAGCGGGCGCTGCGTGAAATCTATCTCGCCGGATTTCAACGAGCGATCGCCAAATCCAAGCCCTGGACGGTGATGTCTTCTTATAATCGTCTTAATGGCGTTCAAACATCGCAGGATCCGTTCTTACTGACCCAGGTATTGCGTGATGAATGGGGGTATGACGGTCTGGTGATGTCCGACTGGTACGGTATTAAAGATCGCCCGGCATCGCTGCTTGCCGGCAATGACCTGGCAATGCCGGAAACCCGCCGGGACAAACAAACCCTGCTGGCGGCAATCTCCTGCGGGGAGGTACCGATGCCGGTGGTCGACCGGGCGTGTCTGCGGATGCTGGAACTGGTTGATAAAGTGCAACGACATCGCCGGCCGCACACGCGTGCTGACTTTGCCGCACATCATGCGTTATCGCAGCGTTTAGCGGCAGAATCCATCGTATTACTGAAAAATGAAGACAACCTGCTGCCGCTGAAGCCACACAAAACGCCGCGCATCGCGGTGATCGGTAAACCCGCTCAGGAGCCGGTCATTCAGGGCTCGGGTTGCGCCACTACGGTTCCCTATTTACTCGACCGTCCGCTGGATGAGATTTTCGATCTTGCCGGGGATGACTTTAAGGTCACGTGGGCGCCGGGCGCGCCAGACGACAATCAAAGCGACGAGCAGGCGCTGGCGCAGGCGCGTGACGTCGCCGGAGCCGCCGATGTGGCAGTGATTTTTGTCAGCACGGCGGTCGGCGAAGATGGCGAGAATGGCGATCGCCAGGATCTGAATATTCTTCCCGCGCACGAACAGCTGATCCGTGAGGTCGCGGGGGTACAGCCAAACGTGGTTGTGGTGTTGGCCAACAGCGATGCGGTGGTGATGCCATGGCTTGGCGAATGCCGGGCGCTGCTGGAAACCTTCTTCGCCGGACAGGGGATGGGGCGCGCCGTGGCTGAAATTCTCTTCGGTAAGCGCAACCCCTGCGGTAAGCTAACCGTCACGGTGCCAAATACTCTCGAAGAGACGCCTGCCTGGCTGCAGTATCCAGGGGAAAATCTGCGTCATCACTATGGCGAGGGTCTGTTTGTCGGCTATCGCTATTACGATAAACGCCGTCTTACGCCTCTTTTCCCGTTTGGCTTTGGCCTGAGCTATACCCAATTCAGCTATGCCAATCTTGCACTTTCCACAGCGCGGCTTGCCGAAGGCGAAACCCTGCATGTCGCCTTTGATTTAACGAATATCGGCGATTGCGAGGGCAAGGAGATTGTACAGCTGTATGTTACGGCCCCGAAAGGGGAGCTGATCCGCGAGGTTCGCGCGCTGAAAGCCTTTAGCAAAGTGTCGTTGCTGGCAGGGGAAACGCGTCGCGTTGAGCTTGCGCTGCCCGTCGCTGATTTAGCCTGCTATCATCCAGGGCTGGCGGATTGGCTGGTGACCCCAGGGCAGTGGCAAATCTACGTGGGCGCCTCGTCTCGCGATCTTCCCTTAACGGCAAGCGTTGAGATTGATTGCCCTGCGCGCTACGTACCGCTGCGCGACGACAATTCTCTGCAGCAGCTTATTCAACAGCCGGAAGCCTTTGCCCGCGTGGTAGCGCTGATATCGGCGAAGAGCGGGGTAGCGCCAGACCTGGTACGTGAAAAGCTTATCCGCCTGGCGCCGGATCTGTTCTGTGGTTTGCTGATTGCATTGACTGAGTTCCTGGCGCTGGATATCGATCGCGACGAACTCAATGCCGTGCTGGCGGGTCATTAATCAACAAAAGTTCAGGAGGTACTCCGTGTTCCCGTTTTCAGTGACGCATCCCCGTCAGGTGACACAAAGCGGGCAGCCGGCGACCAATAGCGGCTACGAGCTGATCGCCTTCGACGCTGAGAAACTCAACGTCTTCGCCGCCGAGGTGCGCTACTGCGAACCTCACTGGCACCCGGCGCCGGAGCTTATCACCGTCCTGCATGGCGGTTTCACGCTGGCCGTCGGCCAGCGGGAGTGGCAATTGCGCGCGGGCGATATGTTGTATATCAACGCGGAGGAAGTGCATTCACTCAGCGCGGAGATGCCCGGTAGCCAACTGGTCACCGTGCAGTTTTCGCCAGGTCTGTTTGATGAAATGCATCCCTCTCCGCGGCTGGAGTGGTGTACCGCCGGGCGTACTGCGCAGAGCGCGGATTGGCAGGTGCGCCAGCGGTTAACGGCGCTGCTGCAACAGCTTGTCGATAACCGTACGCCATTCCAGCGTATCGCGGCGATATATTTGCTGCTTGATGCATTGGTGACGGCAGGAGAGCCTCAGGAGCGCGAGGAGAGCTCGCTACGCGAAGAGTCGATGATTAAAAAAGGCATTGATTATATTAATCTGCATTACGACCGGCCATTGACCTTGAGCGAAGTGGCAGAGCACAGCGGCATGAGCTATTCGTGGTTTTCCCGGCTGTTTAAGCGGGTGAGTCGTTACAACTTTAAAGAGTATCTGACCCTGGTGCGGCTGAATAAGGCCCGCAATCTACTGCGTGATACGCGTACGCCGATCACCGAAATCAGCCATAGCTGCGGTTTTCAGGAGCACAAATACCTGATCGCCGCCTTTAACAAATACTGCGGACTGACGCCGACCGAGTACCGCAAACGCTTTGTTTCGCGGCAAAACGTCCTCGACCAGCAGCTGGCGCTCGGCGAGGACTGCGTATGCCTGCCATTAAACGGCCAACTGCTGGCGAGGCTGGCGGTTAGTAATCAATCCCCATCTGCGCTTTGACCCCGGCGTCAAAGGCGTGCTTTACCGGGCGTAGTTCGCTGACGGTGTCAGCTATCTCGATAATCTCGCGGTGGCAGCCGCGGCCGGTAATCATCACCGTTTGATGCGCTGGGCGGTTGCGCAGCGCCGTCAGCACCTCTTCCAGCGGCAGATAGTCGTAAGCCACCATGTAGGTCAGTTCATCCAGCAGTACCAGATCCAGGCTATCGTCGGCGAGCATTCGGCGCCCGTGCTGCCAGACATCGAGGCAGGCGGCGGTATCGCTGTCGCGATTTTGCGTATCCCAGGTAAAGCCGGTGGCCATCACCTGGAACTCGACGCCGTGCGGCTCCAGCAAATTACGCTCACCGTTAGGCCAGGTACCTTTGATGAATTGCACCACGCCGGCTTTTTTACCGTGTCCAACCGCGCGGGTGACGGTACCGAAGGCGGCGGTGGTTTTGCCTTTGCCGTTACCGGTAAATACCATGATCAGCCCGCGTTCTTGCTGGGCGGCGGCGACCCGCGCATCGACTTTGTCTTTTACCCGCTGCTGGCGCTCGCGGTAGCGTTGATCGCTCATTGGGAGATCCCTGGTTTACGCCCCGGCTGGGCATCGAAGGTCATACCGGTTTTGCGCCGGCTATCGTCGCCCATCAGCCATAAATAGACCGGCATGATATCGGCGGGGGTTTTCAGCTTTTGCGGATCTTCTGTCGGGAAGGCGCTGGCGCGCATTTTGGTACGCGTCCCGCCGGGATTAATACAATTTACCCGCAGATGACGGCTTTGGTACTCTTCGGCCAGGACCTGCATCATCCCTTCGGTAGCGAATTTAGAGGCCGCGTAGGCGCCCCAGTTGGCGCGGCCCTGGCGGCCAACGCTGGAAGAGGTAAACACCAGCGAGCCGGAATCGGACTTGAGTAATAAAGGAAGAAGCGCCTGGGTAAGCATAAACGTGCCATTAACATTCACCTGCATCACCTGCTGCCACACCTCAGGATCCTGCTGGTCCATTGGACAGACGTCACCAAGCAGGCCGGCATTGTGCAGCACGCCGTCAAGGCGCGGGTAGTGAATCGCGATTTTCTGCGCCAGCTGCTGGCACTCCTGCGGCGTGCAGGTCAACAGGTCGAGGGTGAACCAGCGTGCCGCAATACCGCCAGCCTGTTCAATTTCTTGCGCGACGCCGCGCAGTTTTTTCTTCATTGCGACCAACCAGGACCACGCTTGCGCTGTAGCGCGCATAGGTGAGGGCGGCTTCACGGCCAATGCCGTCGCTGGCGCCGGTGACCAGAATGATACGGTCTTTAAGTAGGTGATATTGCGGTTGATAGTGCACGGCGACTCCTCTGCTGGCCTGCGTACGGCCATGTCTTATTCGGTATCTTACTTTTGCGCTTTATGCCTCAAACGATTGATGATTGCAATCAGTCAAAGGGAAACTCTTCGCAGAATTAATATCTTGCAACGATTTCATTGCGACAAAAAAAACGGGAATGCGCCTCGCAGCGCACGGAAAGCGCAGAGACTTGATGATAAAGGCTGATGTACACTGTGCGTCAACGTCAGTGCTTTACACAAGGTGAAAACGTGGAATTACTTGCTCAGTACGGCTTATTTTTAGCCAAGGCTGCGACTATCGTCGTCGCCATTGCGGTTATCGCCGCCATTATCGTTAATCTGACTCAGCGTAAGAAGCAGCGCGGCGAGCTGCGGGTAACGAATCTTAGCGAGCAATATAAGGAGATGAAAGAAGAGCTGGCGGTGGCGCTACTGGATGGCCCGCAGCAAAAACTCTGGCATAAAGCGCAGAAGAAAAAACATAAGCAGGAAGCCAAAGAGGCCAAAGCGCGGGCAAAATTGGGTACCGCGGAACCCAGCGGCAAGGCGCGTGTCTGGGTGCTGGATTTCAAAGGCAGTATGGATGCTCACGAGGTAAGCGGCCTGCGCGAAGAAATTACGGCGGTGCTGGCTTCGGTGAAGGCGCGCGACCAGGTGGTGGTGCGTCTGGAAAGCCCTGGCGGGGTGGTTCACGGCTATGGCCTGGCGGCTTCGCAGCTGCAGCGCTTACGTGATAAACAAATCCCGCTAACGGTCGCGGTCGATAAGGTTGCTGCCAGCGGCGGCTATATGATGGCCTGCGTGGCGAACAAAATCGTCTGCGCGCCGTTTGCTATCCTTGGCTCGATTGGCGTAGTGGCGCAGATCCCCAACATCAATCGCTTCCTGAAAAACAAAGACATCGATATTGAACTCCATACCGCCGGGCAATATAAACGCACATTAACCATGTTGGGCGAGAACACCGAGGAAGGTCGACAGAAGTTCCGCGACGATCTCAATGAAACCCATCAGCTTTTTAAAGATTTCGTCCATCAGATGCGCCCGTCGCTGGATATCGAAAAGGTGGCGACCGGCGAGCACTGGTACGGCGTGCAGGCGCTGGAAAAAGGGCTGGCGGATGCGGTACAAACCAGCGATGAACTCCTGTTGAGCATGATGGATAATCACGATGTGATTAGCGTGCGTTATCAGCAGCGTAAGAAATTGCTCGATCGCGTTACCGGGAGCGCGGCGGAAAGCGCTGACCGTCTATTGTTGCGCTGGTGGCAGCGTGGGCAAAAACCATTAATGTAATTAAAACAACGCGAGGCTGATACCTCGCGTTGTTGTTTCTGGCTGGCTTAAGCCGAGAGCCGGCCCATCAATGACTGGCGATTAATCAACCAGGTGATACTTATCTGACAACTCATGAGCGAGATACTTGAACATGTTAAATACGGCAGTGCTCTTCGCTGTCGGCAAACCTTGTTCATCAAGATAAAACTCGCCGCTGAACACCAAAACCCCGTTACGCTGAACGACGTTGGTGGCTTCAATTCCGGCTAACGTATCTTCATGATCGCGAATGAGTTGATTGGCAATTTCAAGTAACGCCTGGCGTTCGATGGGTTGGGTTGTACCTTGCATAACGGACTCCTGTAGTTCTTCGCCGGTAGTCTACGCCGCGAGAGGGCAACGGGCAAATTTTCCATTGATTGTGCAGGGGTAATTGCAACTGGCTAAGAAACATCACTTTACTGGCGGAGTTAGCTTTTGCATGCTAATAAAGTTGCGTAACGAATTTTATCAGGTACAGTGTGACGCTTTCAGCGATCTGGCAACAGATTTGCTTGACATTCGGCCAAAAATTCTTCGTGCTATGCAACCTGGCTCGCAAAAGCCAGCAAACTCAGCTATCTGGTTTTATGGATGTGAAACTGGGCGTGCAGAGGGTTGATATCCATCGACGTGGCCGCAACATATCAGGCACGTCGCTAGTGGATGGTGAATCAATGTGCGATGTATTCCTGGATGAATTAAATTAGGTAAAGGTGAATATGGGTAAAGCTCTCGTTATCGTTGAGTCCCCGGCAAAAGCCAAAACGATCAATAAGTATCTGGGTAATGACTACGTGGTGAAATCCAGCGTCGGTCATATCCGCGATTTGCCGACCAGTGGCTCAGCTTCCAAAAAGAGCGCCGACTCTACCTCCACCAAAGGGGCTAAAAAGCCTAAAAAGGATGAACGTGGCGCTCTGGTCAACCGCATGGGCGTGGACCCATGGCACGACTGGAATGCGCATTATGAAGTACTTCCGGGTAAAGAAAAGGTAGTTTCAGAACTCAAACAGTTGGCGGAAAAAGCCGACCACATCTATCTCGCAACCGACCTTGACCGCGAAGGGGAAGCCATTGCCTGGCACCTGCGGGAAGTTATCGGTGGTGATGAGCAACGGTACAGCCGCGTGGTGTTTAATGAAATCACCAAAAACGCGATTCGTCAGGCTTTTGAGAAGCCGGGCGAGCTGAATATCGATCGTGTTAATGCCCAGCAGGCGCGTCGCTTTATGGACCGCGTGGTGGGGTATATGGTTTCTCCACTGCTGTGGAAAAAAATTGCCCGCGGTCTGTCCGCAGGACGCGTGCAGTCTGTCGCCGTCCGCCTGGTTGTTGAACGCGAGCGCGAAATTAAAGCCTTCGTTCCGGAAGAGTTCTGGGAGATCGACGCCAGTACTACCACGCCGGGCGGCGATGCATTACCACTGCAGGTGACTCACAAGAATGACAAGCCGTTCCGTCCGGTTAACCGCGACGAAACCATGGCTGCCGTCGCGCTGCTGGAAAAAGCGCGCTATAGCGTGCTGGAGCGCGAAGATAAGCCGACCAGCAGCAAGCCGGGCGCGCCGTTTATCACCTCCACGCTGCAGCAGGCCGCCAGTACCCGTCTTGGCTTCGGCGTGAAGAAAACCATGATGATGGCCCAGCGTTTGTATGAAGCCGGCCATATTACCTACATGCGTACCGACTCAACCAACCTGAGTCAGGATGCGCTGAACATGGTTCGCGGCTATATCGGCGATAACTTCGGCAAAAAATACCTGCCTGAAAACGCGAATCAGTACGCCAGCAAAGAAAATTCGCAGGAAGCGCACGAAGCGATTCGTCCTTCTGACGTGAACGTGATGGCGGAATCGCTGAAAGACATGGAAGCCGATGCGCAGAAATTATATCAACTGATTTGGCGTCAGTTCGTCGCCTGTCAGATGACCCCGGCAAAATACGACTCAACCACCCTGACGGTACAGGCTGGCGAGTTCAAACTGAAAGCCCGTGGACGTACGCTGCGCTTTGACGGCTGGACGAAAGTGATGCCAGCGCTGCGTAAAGGCGATGAAGATCGTACTTTACCGGTGGTCAATCAGGGCGACAGCCTGAGCCTGGTGGAACTGACCCCAGCGCAGCACTTCACCAAACCGCCTGCGCGTTTCAGCGAAGCCTCGCTGGTGAAAGAGCTGGAAAAACGCGGCATTGGTCGTCCGTCCACTTATGCGTCGATCATTTCGACCATCCAGGACCGCGGCTATGTACGTGCCGAGAACCGTCGTTTTTACGCTGAAAAAATGGGTGAAATCGTCACCGACCGTCTGGAAGAGAACTTCCGCGATCTGATGAACTACGATTTTACCGCTCAGATGGAAGACCGCCTCGATCAGGTGGCTAATCATCAGGCCGAGTGGAAACAGGTACTGGATAACTTCTTTGGCGATTTCACTTCCCAGCTACAGACGGCTGAGAAGGATCCTGAAGAAGGCGGCATGCAGCCGAACCCAATGGTGCTGACCAGTATCGACTGTCCGACCTGCGGGCGTAAAATGGGCATTCGTACTGCCAGTACCGGGGTATTCCTCGGCTGCTCTGGCTACGCGCTGTCGCCGAAAGAGCGTTGCAAAACCACTATTAACCTGGTACCGGAAAACGAAGTCCTCAACGTGCTGGAAGGCGATGATGCCGAAACCAACGCGCTGCGCGCTAAACGTCGCTGTCAGAAATGCGGCACCGCGATGGACAGTTACCTTATCGATCCCAAGCGCAAACTGCATGTCTGCGGCAACAACCCGACCTGCGATGGCTATGAGATTGAAGAGGGCGAGTTCCGTATCAAAGGCTATGACGGCCCTATCGTGGAGTGTGAGAAATGCGGCTCCGAAATGCACCTGAAAATGGGGCGTTTCGGTAAGTACATGGCCTGTACCAACGACGAGTGTAAAAATACGCGTAAGATCCTGCGTAATGGCGAAGTGGCTCCGCCGAAGGAAGATCCGGTGCCTTTACCGGAACTGCCATGCGAGAAGTCCGACGCTTACTTCGTCCTGCGCGATGGTGCGGCGGGTGTTTTCCTGGCGGCAAACACCTTCCCGAAATCACGTGAAACGCGTGCGCCATTAGTGGAAGAGTTGTACCGCTTCCGCGATCGCCTGCCTGAAAAGCTGCGTTATCTGGCCGATGCGCCGCAGCAGGATCCGGAAGGCAATAAAACGCTGGTACGCTTTAGTCGTAAGACCAAGCAACAGTACGTCTCCTCCGAGAAAGAGGGCAAAGCGACCGGCTGGTCCGCTTTCTTTATCGACGGCAAATGGACTGAAGCGAAAAAGTAACCTTCTGAATGGGCCGCAATGCGGCCCATTTTCTCTCCTGTTATCCACGCGCACCGCCTCGTCGCTCCCGCTTTATAACCGACTTATTATTTTTTGTTACCATCTATACACTGTAGATATAAATGATATAGTGGTTATAGCGAATCACTTTTTTATTATCAAATCGTCTTATACATCATCGGTTTCAGGACGCGTTGTGGCGCTGGTTCGGCGCGCCGCAGGGAATGTCTGGCATTTTGCCGCCAGCAGGCAGCAGTCTGAACGTAATGTGTATTAAGCGGATTCATTTTACGCGTTTACGGATATCAGCCATGAAACTACAGCAACTCCGCTACATCGTTGAGGTTGTTAACCATAACCTGAATGTCTCCTCTACCGCCGAAGGCTTGTATACTTCGCAGCCAGGCATCAGCAAGCAGGTGCGGATGCTGGAAGATGAGTTAGGGATTCAGATATTTGCCCGCAGCGGCAAGCATTTAACTCAGGTCACTCCAGCCGGGCAGGAAATTATCCGCATCGCGCGCGAAGTGCTGTCCAAAGTTGAGGCCATTAAATCCGTGGCAGGGGAGCACACCTGGCCGGATAAAGGCTCATTGTACGTCGCCACCACCCATACTCAGGCGCGTTACGCGCTGCCTGGGGTGATTAAGGGCTTTATTGAGCGTTATCCGCGGGTCTCTTTGCATATGCATCAGGGGTCGCCGACGCAGATTGCAGAAGCGGTTTCGAAGGGCAATGCCGACTTTGCCATTGCTACTGAAGCGCTGCATCTGTACGACGATTTGGTGATGCTGCCGTGCTACCACTGGAACCGCTCAATTGTGGTGACCCCGGATCACCCGCTCGCTTCTAAAGGCTCGGTGACCATTGAAGAGCTGGCGCAGTACCCGCTGGTGACTTATACCTTCGGCTTCACCGGACGTTCCGAACTGGATACCGCGTTTAATCGCGCCGGGCTCACTCCGCGTATCGTCTTCACCGCGACTGATGCCGATGTTATCAAAACCTATGTGCGTTTAGGGCTTGGTGTTGGGGTCATTGCCAGCATGGCGGTCGATCCAGTGTCCGATCCGGACCTGGTAAAACTTGATGCCAATGGTATTTTCAGCCACAGCACCACCAAGATAGGCTTCCGCCGAAGCACCTTCCTCAGAAGTTATATGTATGATTTTATTCAGCGTTTTGCGCCACATTTGACGCGGGATGTGGTAGACACAGCCGTAGCGCTACGTTCGAATGAGGATATAGAGGCGATGTTCAAAGATATTAAACTGCCGGAAAAATAATCGTATTGCTAAATGGCATTTCCTCCGGGGAGTGCCATTTTCTATTATGGACCTTATCAGAACTTATAAACCTCGTTGTAATCACATTTCTGCGTATTTCACTTCATTACTTTTTCATTATACCCGCTGCGATCAAAATAACGGCTAAAAGCCTTTTACCTGTTCCTGAATTAGCTGGATCTATTTTATATATCTTATTAAGATTTATCTGTACCTGATGATTTTAGCAATTGGTGGTGATGAAATGATAAACAATATCGATTATACAAAGCTCGCGATGGCATACCAAAGTGACAAAGCGGAAATCGATCCAACGCTGCGCAGTCAGGTCTGGGGCTCACTACTGGTGGGGCTTAGCGCTTTCTGGTGCATCGTTGCATTATTCATCTGGATTATTAGCTAAAGCAGTTTATCAGAGAAAGTTATATTTCACTTTTGTGACAAAAGGAGGTTGGTAAAATTAGCACCCGGAATTGTGAAACACTGTGGAAGAAATTATTTTCCGACTTATCAGCTTTAAATGTTAATCCATCCTGAGCTAATCACGACAAACCGTGATTAGCTCTTTTTTGATCACACTTCTTTAGCTGTTTGGAACTTACTTAACCTCATCAAATATCTCCTCGTTGTAATATCGCTATCATCAAATTTTCTGAATTGTACGGTTTTGTCAATTTTAGCAATTTGAGTTGTTATCAAAGTGTTATGTCAGGTTTGTGTTATCTTTAATAAAGACCCTGAGGAGTTCAGGGCATGCATCCCTGTGATAAAGGAGGAGCTATGTCGTCAACATTACGAGCAGCCAGTAAGGATACGCTACAGGTCAAAGACAAAACCTACCATTACTACAGCCTGGCGCTGGCCGCTAAACAACTGGGCGATCTCACTCGACTGCCCAAATCTCTCAAAGTTCTGCTTGAAAACCTCCTGCGCTGGCAGGACGGCGATTCGGTCACCGAACAGGACATTCAGGCGCTGGCCGGCTGGCTGGCGACAGCGCATGCTGACCGCGAAATCGCTTATCGCCCGGCACGCGTGCTGATGCAGGATTTCACCGGCGTACCGGCGGTGGTCGATTTAGCTGCCATGCGCGAAGCGGTAAAACGTCTGGGCGGCGATACGGCGAAAGTGAATCCGCTCTCGCCGGTTGACCTGGTGATTGACCACTCGGTGACGGTGGACCGTTTTGGTAATGAAAACGCTTTTGAAGACAACGTGCGTCTTGAAATGGAGCGGAACCACGAGCGTTATGCTTTCCTGCGCTGGGGACAGCAGGCCTTTAGCCGCTTTAGCGTTGTGCCGCCGGGTACCGGGATCTGCCACCAGGTGAACCTTGAATATCTCGGCCGTGCCGTCTGGAGCGAACTGCAGAATGGCGAATGGGTGGCGTACCCGGATACGCTGGTGGGTACCGATTCGCACACCACCATGATCAACGGCCTTGGCGTATTAGGGTGGGGCGTCGGTGGGATTGAAGCGGAAGCCGCGATGCTTGGCCAGCCGGTATCCATGCTCATTCCCGATGTCGTTGGTTTCAAGCTGACCGGTAAACTGCGTGAAGGGATCACCGCGACCGACCTGGTGCTGACAGTGACCCAGATGCTGCGCAAACACGGTGTGGTAGGCAAGTTCGTCGAATTCTATGGCGATGGTCTCGACTCGTTACCGCTGGCCGACCGGGCGACCATTGCGAATATGTCGCCGGAATATGGCGCGACCTGCGGATTCTTCCCGATCGATGCAGTGACCCTCAGCTATATGCGCCTGAGCGGGCGCAGCGAAGAGCAGGTGGCGTTGGTTGAAGCTTATGCCAAAGCGCAGGGTATGTGGCGGCAGACGGGCGATGAGCCGGTCTTTACCAGCACCCTGGCGCTGGATATGGGCACGGTTGAGGCCAGCCTCGCCGGGCCGAAACGGCCGCAGGATCGCGTCGCGTTGGGCGATGTGCCGAAAGCGTTTGCCGCCAGTAACGAACTGGAAGTGAATCAAACGCAAAAATCGCGCCAGCCGGTTGATTATACGCTCAATGGGCAACGCTATTCGCTGCCGGAAGGCGCGGTGGCGATTGCGGCAATCACCTCATGTACCAATACCTCCAACCCGAGCGTGCTGATGGCCGCCGGCCTGCTGGCGAAGAACGCCGTTGAGCGCGGCCTGAAACCGCAGTCGTGGGTGAAAGCCTCGCTGGCGCCGGGTTCGAAAGTGGTTTCTGATTATCTGGCGCATGCCGGGTTGACGCCTTTTCTTGATGAGTTGGGTTTTAACCTCGTGGGGTACGGTTGCACAACCTGTATCGGTAACTCCGGGCCGCTGCCGGAACCTATCGAAGAGGCAATCAAAAAAGGTGACCTGACCGTCGGCGCAGTGCTCTCCGGCAACCGTAACTTCGAAGGTCGTATCCATCCGCTGGTGAAAACCAACTGGCTGGCGTCGCCACCGCTGGTCGTGGCTTATGCGCTGGCTGGCAATATGAACATTGACCTGACCCGTGAACCGCTCGGCGTCGGTAAAGACGGTAAGCCGGTGTTCCTGAAGGATATCTGGCCGAGCGGCGAGGAGATTGCTCGCGCGGTGCAGCAGGTTTCCACCGACATGTTCCGTAAAGAGTATGCCGAAGTCTTCGAAGGCACCGAGGAGTGGAAAGCGATTCAGGTTGAGCGTTCCGATACCTATCGCTGGCAGGATGACTCTACCTATATTCGCCTGTCGCCGTTCTTTGATGAGATGGAGGTTGAGCCGAAACCGGTAGAAGATATTCACGGCGCCCGGATCCTGGCAATGTTAGGCGATTCAGTGACCACCGACCATATCTCTCCGGCAGGAAGCATCAAGGCAGATAGCCCGGCAGGACGCTATTTGCAGGAGCACGGCGTGGCGCGCGGTGATTTCAACTCTTATGGGTCGCGACGCGGTAACCATGAAGTCATGATGCGCGGCACCTTTGCGAATATCCGTATCCGCAACGAAATGGTGCCGGGCGTGGAAGGGGGGAATGACGCGTCATTTGCCGGACACGCAGCCTATCGCCATCTACGATGCGGCTATGCTGTACAAAGCTGAAGGTACCCCTCTGGCGGTGATCGCCGGTAAAGAGTATGGCTCAGGCTCCAGCCGCGACTGGGCGGCAAAAGGGCCGCGTCTGTTGGGCGTGCGGGTGGTCATTGCCGAGTCCTTCGAGCGTATTCACCGCTCCAACCTCATTGGCATGGGAATATTACCGCTGGAGTTCCCGCAGGGCGTGACGCGTAAAACGCTACAGCTGACCGGCGAAGAGCGGATCGATATCAGTAACCTGCAGGCGCTGCATCCTGCGGCAACGGTTCCAGTCACGATTACCCGCGCCGATGGACAGCAGGAGGTCATTCAGTGTCGCTGTCGTATCGATACTGCGACAGAACTGACTTACTATCAGAACGACGGCATTCTGCATTATGTGATTCGTAATATGCTGTAAAAGAAAGGGCCAGCGAATGCTGGCCCTGATTCATTCTGGAGCTGATTTATTTATTCAGCAGATGCCCCATCTTGGCAGCTTTGGTATCGAGATAGTGTTCGTTTTTCGGGTTACGCCCGACGATGAGCGGCACGCGCTCGACGATATTGATCCCCGCTTCAGTCAGAATTTCGACTTTCTTCGGGTTGTTGGTCAACAGGCGAACCTGCTCTACGCCGAGCAGTTTGAACATGTCGGCGCACAGCGTAAAGTCGCGCTCATCGGCGGCAAAGCCGAGCTGGTGGTTGGCTTCGACGGTATCGTAGCCTTGATCCTGTAGCGCGTAAGCGCGAATTTTATTTAGCAAACCGATATTTCGGCCTTCCTGACGGTGATAGAGCAGGATCCCGCGCCCCTCTTCAGCGATGTGCGACAGCGCCGCTTCCAGCTGAAAACCGCAATCACAACGCAGACTAAAAAGGGCATCGCCCGTCAGACATTCTGAATGTACGCGAGCCAGTACCGGGGCTTGCCCCGAAATATCGCCATACACCAGCGCGACATGATCCTGCCCGGTTGCCAGTTCTTCAAAGCCCACCATCAGGAAATCGCCCCAGGGGGTTGGCAGTTTGGCTTCTGCCACACGTTTAAGCTGCATGTGATTCTCCAGATTCTGACAGCACCTGAATGTGCTTTCTGTTTACTACTATTTTGCCACAACGCCGCGACGTTCTCCTAATTACCAACGACCGCCTGCGCGGAAAGCGCACAAACGATCTACTTTCCGTTATGATATTCAGAAGGAAAGAGAAGGAGATACGATGCTGTTGATTGCCAAAAGGACCGCCATCGGGGCGGCGCTATTGCTTGTTATGCCCGTTATAGTCTGGCTCTCCGGCTGGCAGTGGCAGCCGGGTCAAGCACCGGCCATGTTGAAAATGTGGTACTGGGTGACTGAAACCGTCACCCAGCCGTGGGGAATAATGACTCACGTAGCGCTATTTGGCTGGTTTTTGTGGTGTTTACGTTTTCGTCTGCGCGAAGCGCTGGTGCTGTTTCTCATTCTCGGCGCCGCTATCCTGGCAGGACAGGGGCTTAAATCCTGGATCAAAGAACGGGTGCAGGAACCACGGCCGTTTGTGATTTGGTTAGAAAGAACCCAACAGGTTCCGGTGGCGCAATTCTATGAGTTAAAACGTAAAGAACGCGCTAAACTGGTGCATGAGCAATTGGCTGAGCAACAGACAATACCGGGGTTCTTGCGTAAACACTGGCAAAAAGAGACCGGTTTTGCCTTTCCGTCCGGCCATACTATGTTTGCCGCCAGTTGGGCGCTACTGGGGGTCGGGCTGTTGTGGCCGCGCCGGCGCTGGGTAACTATCGGTTTGCTGTTGGGTTGGGCTACTGCGGTCATGGGCAGTCGTCTGGCGTTGGGTATGCACTGGCCGCAGGATCTTATCGTGGCGACCAGCCTTTCATGGCTGCTGGTTACCGCGGCGACCTGGCTCACGCAGCGTTTTTGCGGCCCGTTAACCCCGCCTGTTGAAGAGGCGAGCGATATCAAAAAACGCGCAACCTGACGGCGTTTATGTTGAATTTCGCGGCATCTGGCCGCATATCATGATGGGTGTCATGCTTTTCCATTTCACCACTGCGGTGAAAATGATACTTTATAGGGCTTGAACGCGTTTTACTCGCGCCACCCACAGAACGGGAAGTCATGTGAAATATTTACTTATTTTCTTACTGGTATTAGCTATCTTCGTCATCTCTGTGACGCTGGGCGCGCAAAATGACCAACTGGTCACGTTCAACTATTTGCTTGCCCAGGGTGAGTTCCGTATCTCCACGCTGCTGGCGGTACTGTTTGCTGGCGGATTTGCCATTGGTTGGCTGATCTGTGGTCTGTTCTGGCTGCGGGTACGTGTGTCGTTGGCGCGCGCCGAGCGTAAAATTAAACGCCTGGAGCAGCAGATCGCGCCAGTGGCCGCGGCGCCCGCTGATGCCGGCGTCCCTGCGGTCAAGGAATAACCTTCTATGCTGGAGTTGTTGTTTCTGCTTCTTCCCGTTGCCGCTGCCTATGGATGGTATATGGGGCGCAGGAGCGCACAACAGTCCAAACAGGACGATGCTAGTCGCCTGTCGCGTGATTACGTGGCCGGGGTCAACTTCCTGCTGAGCAATCAGCAGGACAAAGCCGTAGATCTGTTCCTCGATATGTTAAAAGAGGACACCGGCACCGTTGAAGCTCATCTGACGCTTGGCAACCTGTTTCGTTCCCGTGGCGAAGTTGACCGCGCCATCCGTATTCACCAAAGCCTGATGGAGAGCGCCTCGCTCACCTACGATCAACGCCTGCTCGCCGTCCAACAGCTGGGGCGCGATTATATGGCCGCTGGCCTGTACGATCGCGCGGAAGATATGTTCAAGCAGCTGGTGGATGAAACCGACTTCCGCCTGGGCGCGCTACAACAACTGCTGCAGATTTATCAACTGACCAGCGATTGGCAGTCCGCCATCGAAGTCGCCGAGCGGCTGGTAAAATTGGGCAAAGAAAAACATCGCAGCGACATCGCCAACTTCTGGTGTGAGCTGGCGCTACAGCAGATGGCCAGCAACGATCTCGATAAAGCGATGACGCTGCTGAAGAAAGGCGCGTCTGCGGACCGCAACAGCGCCCGCGTCTCGATTATGATGGGGCGCGTGTGGATGGAAAAAGGCGACTACGCGAAAGCGGTAGAAAGCCTGGAACGGGTGATTGGCCAGGATAAAGAACTGGTGGGTGAAACCCTGGAAATGCTGCAAACCTGTTATCAGCAGTTGGGTAAGCATGCGGAGTGGGAAGCGTTTTTGCGCCGCTGTGTAGAAGAGAACACCGGTGCGACGGCGGAACTCATGCTGGCGCAGATTATCGAGCAGCAGGAAGGGGCGGAAGCGGCGCAAAGCTATGTAACTCGCCAGTTGGAACGTCACCCAACGATGCGCGTGTTCCATAAACTGATGGACTACCATCTTAATGAGGCGGAAGAAGGGCGCGCGAAGGCGAGTCTGGGGGTTTTGCGTAACATGGTTGGTGAACAGGTGCGGAGCAAACCGCGCTACCGCTGCCAGAAGTGCGGTTTTACTTCCCACACCCTGTACTGGCACTGCCCGTCCTGCCGCTCGTGGGCGACTATCAAGCCGATTCGCGGTCTGGATGGTCAGTAACTTCTAAAAAAAGCCAGACTTTAGTTACAACATACTTATCTGGGTTTTACCATGCCCAATCCTGTTGCCGCGTGCCCGTTTTTGTCTGTATAGGGGCAAAAGCAGCCTGTCATTTTCCCCACTTCGCAGGTAGAATGCTGCCCGTTTACCTTTTTTGCGCCCTGGCGGCGCTCATCCACAATTAAGGTCCGGTCATGACGTCTACTGCTACCTCTTCTCCTCGTGTTATCACATCCTCTCCCGTCGTTGTTGCGCTTGATTATGATAACCGTGACAAGGCGTTAGCCTTTGTTGATCGAATCGATCCCCGCGACTGCCGGTTGAAAGTAGGTAAGGAGATGTTCACGCTGCTGGGGCCGCAGTTTGTTCGCGACCTGCATCAACGCGGCTTTGAAGTGTTCCTCGACCTGAAATTCCACGATATTCCTAATACCACCGCACGTGCGGTCGCCGCTGCGGCGGAACTCGGCGTATGGATGGTGAACGTTCACGCCTCCGGCGGCGCGCGTATGATGACGGCTGCCCGCGAGGCGCTGTTGCCGTTCGGAAAAGAGGCGCCGTTACTGATTGCGGTCACCGTATTGACCAGCATGGAAGCCAGCGATTTGCAGGACCTTGGCATCACGCTTTCTCCTGCCGATCATGCCGCTAAACTGGCTGCGCTAACCAAACGCTGTGGTCTCGACGGCGTAGTCTGTTCCGCGCAGGAAGCCGTCCGCTTTAAGCAGGAGTTAGGGCAGGAATTTAAGTTAGTCACGCCAGGGATCCGCCCTACAGGCAGCGATGCTGGCGACCAGCGCCGAATCATGACCCCGGAACAGGCGCAGCAGGCGGGAGTTGATTATATGGTGATTGGTCGCCCGGTTACCCAGTCTGCCGATCCGGCGGCAACGCTTGCGGCAATCAACGCATCGCTGAAGCAGGGGGCGTAATGAGTGATTCTAATAGCCGCCTGGTTTACTCCACCGATAGCGGCCGTATCGAAGAGCCGAAAGCGGCGCCGCAACGAGCGAAAGGCGATGGCATCGTGCGTATTCAACGCCAGACCAGCGGGCGCAAAGGAAAGGGCGTCTGCCTGATTACCGGCATCGATCTGGATGACGACGCGCTGGCGAAGCTGGCCGCTGAGCTGAAAAAGAAATGCGGCTGCGGCGGTTCACTGAAAGATGGAGTGATTGAAATTCAGGGGGATAAACGCGACTTGCTGAAATCACTGCTGGAAGCCAAAGGGATGAAAGTGAAATTAGCGGGTGGCTAAGATAATTTCTATGAAATAAACAACAAGGCCACGGTATTTACCGTGGCCTTAATTATTTGTAGATGCGTGAGTCAGTAACTACGAAATTATTATTAATTTAATATGCGGGGTGGTTATTTGCCAACCTGGTGGCCAATGATGCCGCCAACCGCTGCGCCGCCCAGGGTCCCCAGGGTGCTGCCATCAGTTAATACCGCGCCGCCCAGTGCGCCGGCGCCGGCGCCGATTGCGGTGTTACGGTCGCGTTTAGACCAGTGAGAGCAAGCGCTCAGAGACATTACTACAGTAACCGCCAGTACGGCCGCAGCCATTTTTTTGCTCATCGAAGTCATCATTTTATTCTCCTGAATAATCTATTCATGGATACAACTTCCTTTAAGCATAGCAACAGGCTATGACTTACGGGTTATTCCATGAAACTTAAGTTGCGCAGGTGTTGCTCTAATCACGCAGGTGATAGTCACTTCCTGTTATATCGCTAATAATAATTCTACTTATTTTAAAATTTAACGTCAGGTAAAAAATCTTAATTGCGGGTCGGAATACTCTCAGACGCAGAAGGGACGCCAACGCCATTTTATCGGGCGCTGGCGGAGGCGATCAGGCGGGATTAACAATATCGACGGTTAAACCGCTGTCGGTGAGCTGCTGGCGGATAGTGTCGTGCAAATTATTATCGGTAATGATGCGATTGAAACGGGAAATCGGGCCCAGCGGATAGGGATGCACAACGCTGAATTTCGAGCTGTCGCTCAGCACAATGGCTTCGCACTGTTTTTCCAGCACCGCATTAACCACATCGGCGCGCATCATGTCGCGGCCGGTGAAGCCGGTTTCGCTCTGCCAGCCGTCAACGCCGATAAATGCCTTGCTAAAGTGTACCTGCTGAATGCACTGGCGGGTTAACGGGCCGACCATGCTTTCACTGCGCTTCTGATAAATACCGCCCAGCAGAATCACCTCGCCCGGCGTTTCCTTGAGTAAATGCGCGATATAGCTGCTCACGGTGATGATGGTGATATCGCCGCGTTCCGCCAATGTGCGAGCCAGAAGGGCGTTTGAACTGCCATTTTCGATGAACACCGTCTCTCCGGCTGCCACCAGCGACGCGGCGCGCGCGGCGAGTTCACGCTTAATGGCAAAGTTGGTCATCATCCGGGTTTCGACGTCTTCACTATCCAGCGGTACCGCAAAGCCGTGGGTACGGCGCAGGTAGCTTTGTTTTTCCAGCGAATTCAGATCCTGACGAATAGTGACTTCTGAGACACCGGTCATCCTGGCCAGATCGGCTACGCTCATACGGCCTTTATCGATGACCATTTGCAAAATACTTTGTTGTCGGGCGTTCATAGCTACATCACAGTTAGAGGTCTATACGGCGCCCAGCAGGCCTTAAGGCGTGCTGGGGGACAGGAATGATTTAGATTTCCCACGGCGCTTTCGATTGCCCTGAGTCCTTCTCTGGCTCGTCGTGAGACAACGCCTGCAGCTCGGCTTTGAGGATCTCCAGATTATGGATCGCCGAGTGATAATCTCCGGCAACCAGAATATCCAGCACGGTATCGATACGTTGGGCGAGCAGGCGGGCATTCAGATCAGACATAGCATTATCCTGGTTACAAAAATGAATGAAATCAATGATGCAAAAAACAGTTGCAAAAGAGAAGCGAAAAAAACGCACATCCTTGCGCGGCTGTCGATATTCACTCAAAACGAGAAATGTATGGCCCCTGGGCAGGGGCCATAAAAGCGTTACGCCGCCGGACGGGCGATGACGCTGCGGGTTTCCATACGAACTTCAGCGATAGTCACGTCGATAACATCGGTGACTTTGTAAACGACTTCACCTTTAATCTGTACGGTTCCGTTCTCCTGGCTGCAGACCAGTTCATCGCGCACCGCGTGCAGGAAAGGTGCCGGGATAAAGGCGACAGCGCCGTTATCGACCAGGCGCACGCGCATGCCGCCGCGGCTGACATCAATGATTTCTGCCGCGTAGCGGGTATCGGTTCCGGCTTTATCATTGAGGAAGCGAGCATACAGCCAATCTGCGACGTCGCGTTCCGCCATCCGGTTCAGACGACGGCGTTCCGCCATCTGCACGGTGACGTCATCCTGCGGGCGACCAATGGTCTCGCCTTTGATGACGGCTTTTAACAGACGGTGGTTGATCATATCGCCGTATTTACGGATTGGCGAAGTCCAGGTGGCGTAAGCTTCCAGCCCAAGGCCGAAGTGTGGGCCTGGCTCGGTACTGATTTCGGCGAACGACTGGAAGCGGCGGATGCGGCTATCGAGGAAACCTGAAGGTTGAGCATCCAGTTCGCGGCGCAGTTTACAGAAACCGTCGAGTGTCAGGACTTCCTGCGGATCGACGTGTACATCGTGCGTCTTCAGCAGCGCGGCCAGTTGCTCGGTGTTAGCCGGATCGAAACCGGTGTGCACGTTATAAACGCCAAAGCCCAGGTTATCTCGCAGCACGCGTGCCGCGCAGATATTAGCGGCAATCATTGACTCTTCAACGATGCGGTTGGCGATGCGGCGCGGTTCGGCAACGATATCCAGCACTTCACCTTTCTCACCCAACACGAAGCGATAATCAGGGCGGTCTTTGAATACCAGCGCGTGGGTTTGACGCCATTCGCTGCGGCGCTGGCAGACTTCCTGCAGCAGTTTGATTTGCTGCGCGATAGCGTCATCAGCAGGCTGCCATGAGCCGATATTTTCCAGCCAGTTGGAGACGTCGTCATAAGCCAGTTTGGCTTTAGATTCGATAGTTGCGGCGAAGAATTCGATATTATCTTCAATGGCGCCGTCAGCCGCCAGAGTCATGCGGCAGGCGAGTACCGGACGCACTTCGTTGGCGCGCAGCGAACACAAATCGTCAGACAGCTCGCGCGGCAACATTGGGATATTAAAGCCCGGCAGATAGTTGGTGAAGGCGCGGATTTTCGCCGCGTTGTCCAGTTTACTGCCCTCGGCAATCCACGCTGTCGGATCGGCGATAGCGACGGTCAGCAGCAGTTTACCGTCGTCGGCGCGCTCGACATACAGCGCATCGTCCATATCTTCGGTGCTGGCGCTGTCGATGGTTACGAACTCAAGCGGCGTCAGATCGCGGCGTTCCAGTCCTTCATCGAGCATCTCGGTGGCAACGCCATTCGGCGCTTCTTTTTCCAGGTTATGACGCGCCAGCGTCACCCACCACGGCACGAAATGATCGTCGCTAAAGGTGATGAATTGCGTTAATTCGGCATAGAAACCGCGGTCGCCTTTCAGCGGATGGCGACGCATTTCAGCCACCGCCCAGTCACCCTGTTTGAAGTCGTGTTCTACGCCGCGCGCGGCGCGGCAAGGGATGGCGTCTTTCAGCAGCGGATGATCAGGAACGATAGACAGACGATCGTCTTTTTTCTGCACTTTACCGACAAAACGGGTCAGGAAAGGCTCAACCAGCTCTTCCGGCTCGGCGCTTTCACGTTCTTTTTCGGTGTGGACCACGGCGATAATACGATCGCCATGCATCACTTTTTTCATTTGCGGCGGCGGAATGAAGTAGCTTTTTTGCGAGTCGACTTCAAGGAAGCCAAAACCTTTTTCCGTACCTTTAACGACCCCTTCAACGCGCGGAGTCTGGGAATGCAATTGCTGTTTAAGCTGCGCTAGCAGCGGGTTGTCCTGAAACATAATTAGGTTTTTTCGTGGCTAAAAGAGCGGCTGACATTTTTACGCGAATATGCCTGCCTCAGCAAGCGCTGTTTCAGCATTTTACGTCGCTTGACGTACCTCGCCGAGGGCGATTTTAAGCCGGTTCAGCCACCCGCAGAGGCCGCACCACGCCAGCAGATCGATAGCCTCAACGCGGGAAAGCCCATATTCAGTGAGGGGAGTTAGCTGCGCGGCGCTAAAACGGTCCGGCGCACGAGTCAATAGCTGCGCCGCCTGTAGGAAAACGTGTTCCAAAGAATGGCTTCGCGCCCAGTGCTGAACCGTTCGTTCATCGCCGCGCAATGCCTGCAACAATCCGTTGTCACCTGTCCAGCGAGCTTTCCAGGCGTTAAAACAGCTGACGCTGCCGTTGATTCGCGCCGCGAGTAACGCCGCCATTGCGCTTAAGGGCTGCGCAGAATTATCCAGTTGATTCAGCAGTTGATGTAGCAGGGCTAACGCGCCTTCATCCGTTGCCAGAAGGGGGGCGAGAGGCTGCAGGCCGGGATGACGGTGCCATGCGGCGAGCCTGGCTTGCCTGTCATCATTGGCGTAACGCAGGTCGGCATCATCGATATCCAGGGACCACTCTCCAGTAACATCAGTAAAGCGTTCTGCCGGGGCATCATTCTGCTGCGGCATACCGGGAAGCCAGCGTACCGGTTGGCCGAGCGCGGCCTGAAATGCGGCCACCGCGCGGGCCTGAAAGCCCACGAAGCCGATAATTTGGTTAATTAACACAATATCGCGGCTGGTCAGCCCGACCTCCTCAAGCTGGCGGCGGGAGACCTCGTTGATAACCGAAGGAGAACTGGCTAACTGGCGGGCGTACTGGGTTATCTGCGCCAACCGGTAATTACTTTCTCGTGAGGAGTCAGGGCCAGGCAACGGCGCCAGACGGGCGGCGTAGTGGTTACACAAGCGCTGTACGCCGTAGACCTGAGCGACGGTCAGGGCGGTGCTAAGACGGTCGTAGGCGCTGAAGGTTTGTAATCGGGTTACCGTGACGTTGTCCGGGAAAAGGACCTTTGTCAACTGACGCGCGGGCGCCAGCCAGCCTTCATGAGGGTGGCTGAGATCGGCTGCGAGTGGCAGATCGAGCAAAAAACGGTCATCAACGTCAGCGGCCTCCGGGACCAGAGGAAGAATCTCGACCGGGCTATTGGTTGACTGGGTCTCGTGATACCAGTGGTTTTTGCCATACACGCGGCGTTGCTCCATGGGCGTTCCTTGTTCGGTAGGTGGCGAACCGCCGTTTCGCGGTACCTCTATGCACAACTATCCTGGCGTAACCCTGAAGCAGGAGAAAATATTGATACGTACTAACAAATAGCGGATTGGAATAACAGAAGAGAAGCGTAAGCAGAGAAAGGAGAGAGATCCTCCTCACCGGGGTGAGGAGGATAGGGAACTTATTTCAGTTCCAGTTCGTTCATCGCAGCGATGCTGAAACCGCCGTCAACGTGAACGACTTCACCGGAGATGCCCGCAGACAGGTTAGAGCACAGGAAGGCCGCGCTGTTGCCGACGTCTTCGATGGTGACGGTGCGACGGATCGGGGTGACCGCTTCGCAGTGCGCCAGCATTTTACGGAAATCTTTGATACCGGATGCCGCCAGGGTGCGGATCGGACCCGCGGAGATGGCGTTAACACGAATACCTTCCGGACCCATCGCGTTCGCCATATAGCGGACGTTGGCTTCCAGAGACGCTTTTGCCAGACCCATCACGTTATAGTTCGGGATAGCGCGCTCAGCGCCCAGATAGGAGAGGGTCAGCAGCGCGGAGCCCGGGTTCAGCATCGAGCGGCAAGCTTTCGCCATTGCCACGAAGCTGTAAGCGCTGATGTCGTGGGCAATTTTGAAACCTTCGCGGGTGACGGCATTGACGTAGTCGCCATCTAACTGGTCAGCCGGCGCATAACCGATAGAGTGCACGAAACCATCAAATTTCGGCCATACTTTTTCAAGCTCAGTGAACAGCGCGGTGATGCTTTCGTCTTCAGCCACGTCGCACTGCAGCACAATGTTAGAACCCAGCGCAGCAGCAAACTCTTCTACGCGGCCTTTCAGTTTTTCGTTCTGATAGGTGAATGCCAGTTCAGCCCCTTCACGGTGCATTGCTTGCGCAATACCGTAGGCGATGGACAGTTTACTGGCCACGCCAGTGATCAGAATGCGCTTACCGGAAAGAAAACCCATAGCTTTAATCCTTATCGTTATTGCTTATTTTTACTCTAACAATCAAACGGTTAACGTTGTTATTTCAAAATAACTCAAATTTAGCCGGGAATTATATCCCACTGAAGACCCCTTGTGTCACGATTTTTTGTGCCGCCTATCGCAACGCAGCGCGTAATGAGAAATGCGCTTACCCCAGTATATCACCGGATAATCACTACGTTTTACCGTGAGATCACGACGCGTTACCGATATTTCTGCGGTTAACGGCGCACGATCGTGGTGAGTAACAGCAGGGCGTCCGTCGTGAGCGGCGCGAGTTCGCCCGGCGCTTGCTGATGCCAGAAAATACCCGATTGCGCTTCACATTGCCGTTCACCAAGTTGCCAGCGCCCCTGTAATACCCAAGCGACGCCTTCGTCGCCGGGAGTCTGTATATCATCAACGACCCGTACCTCGGCGGCGGCGCGGTTGCGCTGGGTCATGATATTAAAGTCGAGACCGGGTTCGCGGATCCCTTCGCTACGCAACGGCCACTCGCCGGCAAAAGCCCAGGGTTGCCAAAGCGTTAAAGCGTGATCGATAGCTTCGCCTTTCAGGCGCAGCGGCTGCCCGGCCAGTAGAGTAATGACCCGGTCGACGCCGGGAAAGCAGGAAAACGGGCCATCATTTTGCAGGGTGGCAATGCTGGCTCGCCATAAAAAAGGGGCGTCAGGAGAGGGGACACAGACTATCTCACGGGTCTCGCCTGCGCCATTTTTCCAGGGCGTGACGGGCAGAGTGGATAGTTGGACGGGAACGATCATGAGCGTTACACCTCGGTTTAGCGCGGTATGTGCAGGCGTTATCAACGTTATTGTTATGGTTTTGTTACTTTTTGCAATACAAAGAATTTACATATTCATCACAAAAATAGGATGCGTGCGGTGCGGGCAGTTGTCAATGCTTGTATATACAGGATCGGTCAGATGGGGAGTGAATAAATAATAATAGCGAGGTACCTATGTCTTCTTTTTCAACTACAGATGGGCAGTCAAAAAATAGTCAGGCTGGATTAAGTGAAACGCGGTCGATTGATTACATCCCCGAGCGCGAAAGGCATGGGCATCCGTTTAGCCAGTTTACCCTGTGGTTTGGCGGCAACCTGCAAATTACCGCTATTGTCACCGGCGCTTTAGCCGTGGTACTGGGCGGCGACGTGGTGTGGTCGCTGATAGGTCTTCTCCTCGGTCAGGTGCTGGGGGCGGCGGTAATGTCGCTGCATGCGCTGCAGGGACCACGGCTGGGTTTGCCGCAGATGATAATCAGCCGCACCCAGTTTGGCGTCTTTGGCGCGGTAGTGCCGCTGGTACTGGTCTGCATCATGTATGTTGGCTTCTCCGCCAGCGGTACCGTACTGGCCGGGCAGGCGATGGCAAAGCTGTTGAATATCAGCAATGTCGCTGGAATGCTGCTATTCAGCGCGATTATTATTGTCATTGCGGTACTGGGTTATAAGGTGATTCATAAGCTGGGTAAACTGGCGAGCATTATCGGCATTCTGGCCTTCGTCTATATGTTCGTTACGCTACTGATGTCGGCGGATCTCGCGGCCCTGGCGCAAAATAACCATTTCTCCCTGCCGATGTTCCTGCTGGCCGTGTCGCTGTCCTCGTCGTGGCAAATCGCGTTTTGCCCGTATGTGTCCGACTATTCGCGCTACCTGCCACGCAATGTATCGGCAACGAAAACGTTCTGCTCGGTGTTTTTCGGTACCGTATTGGGAACCCAGACATCTATGACGCTGGGGGTGTTTACCGCCGCGATTGCCGGCAGCGCTTTCCCCGGTCATGAAGTGAGTTATCTGGTGGGATTGGGTAAAAGCCAGGTGATGGCGATGGTTATCTACTTTGCTATTTGCTTTGGCAAGATCACCTTCACGACGCTTAACGCCTACGGCAGTTTTATGTCTCTGACCACCATTGTTTCCGGTTTCCGTCGCCAGACGGCGTTGTCGCAGAAATGCCGCGTTGCTTTCGTCGTCCTGATGGTCGCGGCTTCGTGTATTATCGCGCTGCTTAGCGAACCGGCTTTCTTAAAGCATTTCACCCATTTCCTGTTATTCCTGCTGGCCTTTTTCGTTCCCTGGAGCGCCATCAGCCTGACCGATTACTACATTATTTCTAAAGGCGCGGTCGATATTCCGGCGCTTAGCGATCCGCATCAGCGCTATGGTTTCTGGAATTTGTATGCCATTACCATTTATATCATTGGCGTGCTTATTCAACTGCCGTTTATTGAGAACCCGCTGTTCCATGGTTCGCTGACGTGGATATTCGCCGGCAATGATGTGTCATGGATTATCGGCTGGGTAGGTACCGGATGGTTGTATTATGCGCTGCGCCGCTTTGACCGCCGACCATTACCGGCGCAGAGTGTGTTTCCGCAGTGATAAATAGCTGGGGCGGCTATTATGCCGCCCCTGAAGGAAGGTTAACGCTATTTACCATCTTTTCGCCAGGCGTCGGCAGTCAGCGCCTCGCCGAAATGGCCGGCGATCAGCCGCTTGGTCAGTTCGTGGAGCGGCGAGGCCAGCACATCGGCGGTGCTGCCGCGTTCGACCACTTCACCCTCATGCATCACCAGCACCTGATCGCTGATATGCTTCATCATCCCCAGATGCTGGGTGACATAGATGTAGGATATTCCCTGTTTTTCCTGTAGTTCCAGCATCAGGTTGATTAGCTGCGAGCGCATCGACATATCCAACGAGGCCAGCGCCTCATCGCAGATAATCACTTTCGGACGCAGGATCAAGGCACGAGCAAGACCCAGGCGCTGCTTTTGCCCCGGTGCCAGCATATGCGGATAGTAGCTGACGTGGTCCGGTAGCAAGCCCACCATGCGCATCGTCTCGATAATCTGCTTTTCCCGGGCTTCTGGTTCAAGATCGGTATTGAGCCGCAGCGGGAAATCGAGGATCTGCGAAATACGCTGACGCGGGTTGAGCGAGGTCGAGGGATCCTGAAAAATCATGCGAATACGCTGGCTGCGGAATGAGTAGTCGCCAAACTCCAGCGGATGGTCGTCAATCAACAGTTCGCCGGTGGTCGGCTCAACCATCCCGGCCAGCATTTTGGCCAGCGTTGATTTACCGGAGCCGTTTTCACCAATAATCGCCAGCGTCTGACGCTCGCGCAGGGTAAAGCTCAGCGGCTTCACCGCCTCAACCGTCTGACGGTGGAACCAGCCGGTGCGATAGCGAAAGGTCTTACTCAGATTGCGAACTTCCAGCAATGTTTCGACCATTTCACTCTTTCTCCATGTTCAGCGGGAAATGACAGGCGTACAGATGATTACGCGCGCCAGTCAAACGCGGCGTGACGATACACTCGCGTTGCGCATAGGGACAACGCGGCCCCAGCCGACAGCCAATGGGCAGTTGTTCCAGCAGCGGAATGGCGCCGGGCAGGGTATTCAGCCGGCTTTTATGCGGCATTGAGCTGCCGAAATCCGGGATGGCGCGAATCAGCGCTTGAGTGTAGGGGTGATGAGGGATGGTCACCAGCTCTTCGCTCGGCGCGGTTTCCACCGTCTGCCCGCAATACATGACGTTAATTTTATCCGCCCATTTGCTGAGCATCTGCATATCGTGACTGATCAGCAAAATAGTGGTGTTGTTATTCTGGTTGAGCCGGGTCAACAGGCGAATAATCTGCGCCTGGGTGGTTGGCTCCATGGCGTTAGTGGGTTCATCAGCAATCAGCAAGCGTGGCTGGTTGGCAAGCGCGATGGCGATCATGACCTTCTGACATTCGCCGTCGGTCAGCTCGTAGGGGAAGCTGCGCATAATATCTTTGTGATCTTTAATCCCCACCCGGTGCAGCAGTTCAATAGCGCGGCGCTTACGCCAGCCAAAGCGTTGCCACCAGTGGCCTTTAAAGGTCCAGCCGGGGATATTTTGCATCAACTGCAGCCCAATACGCTCGGAAGGATCGAGACAGGATTGCGGCTCCTGGAAGATCATCGATACGTTGTGGCCAATCAGTTTTCGGCGCTCGCGGTTTGACAGGCGCAGCAGATCGATATCATCAAAGCGCATACGGTCGGCGGTGACCCGCCAGTTATCTTTGGTGACGCCACAAATCGCCTTGGCGATTAAGCTTTTGCCGGATCCTGACTCACCGACCAGACCACGGACTTCACCTTCAGCCAGCGTCAGGCTGACCCGATCGACGGCCTTTACCCAGCCCTCGTTGGTTTTAAACTCAATGGTTAGATTACGAATATCCAGTAACGGCATTATTGAACCCCGGCAATAATTGCGCGGCGAATACCGTCGCCCAGCAGATTGATGAGCAGTACGCTTATCATGATGGCCGCTCCCGGCAGCATGACCGTCCAGGGGGCGACGTAAATCAGTTCCAGCGCGTCGCCGAGCATGGCGCCCCATTCCGGAGAGGGTAGCTGAGCGCCGAGGTCGAGAAAACCGAGCGCGGCAATGTCGAGGATCGCCATCGACAGAGCGCGGGTAATTTCGGTGACCAGCCCTGCGGTAATATTAGGCAGAACCGCAAACCAGAGAATATTGAGCGTGGAAGCGCCGTCGAGGCGGGCGGCAATCACGTACTCTTTTTCCAGTTCATCGTGCACCATGCTGTAGACCGAACGCACCATGCGCGGCAGCAGCGCCAGCCAGACGGCGAACATGGCATGGCTCAGATGCGGCCCGGCAAAAGCGACGACGATAATCGCCAGCAGCAGCGACGGAATCGACAGCAGGGTGTCGAGAATGTGGTTCATTATCGCTGAACGCAAACCGTGGGTGGAACCGGCAATCACGCCAAGCACTAGGCCGAACAGCGCGGCGCCGAGCGTTACCACAAAGGCGCCGCCGACGGTCGGCGCCGCGCCGCTGAGTAGTCGACTCAGTACGTCGCGACCAAGATCGTCGGTCCCGAGGAAGAACGACACTTCGCCATAGCGCGACCACGAAGGCGGCAGTAGCTGGTAACCGAGGAACTGCTGATCGATGCCATAAGGCGCGAACCAGCCGCCGAATACGCACAGCAGCACCAGCGCGCCGCAGCCGTATAAACCAATCATCGCGGTGGTATCGCCGTAGAATTTACGCCATACGGTGCGCAATGCGCCGGGCGGGCGCTTTTCGAGATAGACGCTATCGTAGGGCATATGAATCCGTTTTAAGTTTGTTAGTCATGCTTTATTTCTTTTCAATAATTCCGCTATTATCAACGCCTTGCCAGTATGTAACGCTTTATTTTTGTGTGTTCTTCATAGATTTGAAGGTTATCAATTTACGCATAATGTGTACACTGATGTGTATATCTTCTTCCGGAGTGTACACATTGCTTACCGACACAAAATTAAGAAAAGCTCTTGGCAAAAAAAGAGACCAAATCGAGGTCATTTCAGACGCACATGGTCTGAATGTCAGGTTGTCTACATCCGGCAGTATAACATTCTTTTACCGCTACAGATGGAACGGGAAAGCCGCACAACTAACGATTGGTGATTATCCAACCACCTCATTAGCTCATGCCCGAGAACGTAGGCAGCAGTTCAGGGCTTGGCTAGCGGAAGGGCTTGATCCTAGACGGCAAGTAGTACTCGAGAAACAGAAAAAAGTAGAAGCGCTTACAGTGAAAGAAGCATTCGATTACTGGGAGAAGTACTACTGCATCCCTGAAGGTCTGGTAAAAATCAAAGTTAACCGCCGCGACTTCAATAATCATATAGCCCCAGTGCTCGGAAATATGATTGTAGATCAGACAACTAAAGCTCACTGGCTAAATCTTTTTGACGGTATGGGGCGAAGAGTGGTTACAGGGCAAATGCTCGGTTTGATGCAGCGCACATTTCGTTTCTGTTCCAACCGTGGGGTAATTAACGTGAACCCTATTGAAAGCCTTAGACGATCAGATGTAGGGCTCACAGCAGCTGTAAAAGATCGCAGGTTAAGTGATGATGAAATCATAACAGTTTGGAATGCCCTGCCTGAGATGAAATATAGGCAGCAATTGATAATGAAGTTTCTCATTATGACTGGGTGTCGAAGTACAGAGATCAGAACAGCAAAATGGGAATGGTTTGATTTCAAGGAAAAAACATGGACTATCCCGGCAAGTGACTATAAAACTGGGAAGTCGGTGAGAAGGGCGCTTCCTGAGGCTGTAATAAAGATGATGGTAGCTGAAAAAGAAACATCAGTTTCAAAACATATTGTGACGTTGTCACGATACAGGGGGCCAGAAGATGACAGGCCGCCACTTCAACCAAACGTGGCTCTGTTCTCTGCGCAGATAATTGCAAAAACAGGGATGAAACCTTGGTCGCTTCATGATTTGAGAAGAACAGTGGCGACGCGCCTTTCTGAATTAGGTGCGCCACCACATGTTGTGGAAAAGCTACTAGGGCATCATATGTCTGGAGTCATGGCGCGGTATAACCTCCACGATTATTTGGATGATCAGCGTCATTGGCTTGCTGTTTGGCAGCGTCATCTTGAGAAGTTGATTGGCCGGCCTCTGGTTTGATACTCATGTTGTCTTCCCAGGCAAGAAGATCTGACAAACGCCATCTTTTAGGGCTGCCATTTATTTTTGGCTTCGGAAACGGCTGAGAAAAGTACGATGGCATCCGGGATGGTGTGCTCCAGAAATAGAGCGTGCTTCGGGAAATTTTGTAACGTGCAAGGATTTCGCTTGTAACCAGGATGCTGTCATTCATCTGTGTTCTCCAGGCAAAAAGAACCCGGCGCGTAGCCGGGTAAAAGGAATAATGGAGGCGGTGTTTTCGCACCCAATAGCCAGCTCATAACTGGCTATAAGTTGCGTCACTTGCGCCCTTGTTTCATTCTCAACTCAGACTCTTCAAGGCAACTAACGCACATGGTGCAGCCAGGGTAAGCTTGCCGCCGTGCTTCAGGTATTGGCTCGCCACATTCAACGCAATACTCAGCTGATATGGCGTTGTGATTTATCCGGTGCGCAGCGATTGCCATGTCGATTCGCTGCTGCGCTAGCTCGTTGGCCTGATCGATGATTTCTGCTGTCATGCTGCACGCTCCTGTTTCTGCTGTGCTGCCGGGTTAAGCCAAAGGCACTCTGTACGAACTTTGGTTCCGCGACCTGCGCTGATGCGTGAAGTTTTCTCAGTTTTTGCCCAACCATTGAGCATGTCGTTGTAGACCTCGGTGTCATAACCGCTAATCATCACCATGCCTGACATTGTTCTGGCTACAGCGAGCAATTGCTCATGACCTTCAACAGTCATTTCATACGCGTAGTAACGATTACCCTGTACGCGGGTTTCCGGCACATACGGCGGATCGATGTAGTGCAGAGTTGTTACTGCATCGTGGGCGCGCATTACCGCCAGAGCATCTTTGTTCTCAATAATGACTCCCTGAAGGCGCTGGCAGACAGCCGTCAGATTGGCCGGGAGCGTTCCCAGAGGTGCGCCGCAGTAGCGTATTTGCGTTTGCTGTCGCTACGGAACCCAGACTGACCGCCGACGCCAGCAGCAGAACCAAATCCCATACAGGCACGAACAACCATGCGGCGGGCACGTTCGATAGAATCTGTCGCTGGCTCCTGAGCGTGACAGAACTCATCTCGTGAATACGGGGTCAGGCAGCAGGCATCCTGTAGGCGCTGGTTTAATTCAGGGTCACGCAGCACACGAAACAGGTTCACAACTTCGCCGTCGAGGTCGTTGTACACCTCTGAATAGCTGCGCGGCTTCTGTAGTAATACTCCAGCTGCACCGCCGAATGGTTCCACATAGCAGACGTGATCCGGCATCTGCTCAATAATCCACGGTGCCAGGCGGAATTTACCTCCGTGGTAACGAATCGCTGGGTGCTTAATTAGTGATTCTGATGTCATTGTTCCGCTCCAAACCGCCCGTTAAGGCGGCCAGTTTTGACGACGAACTCCAGGAGGCTAACTCCCAGAGGTGCAATTTGCTGGTGGTGTTTCTTGATGATGGGCTTAACTGTTGCGTCCCAGTTAGGCTTTGGCTTTTTACGCATAGCCTGTTTGATTTCCTCGGTACAACGACGGCAGGCAGCGCGAATGGCGTTTTCGTCTTCGGGTTTCATGAAACCTCCACATAAGCACGAATAAACCCAGCGGCAGCCTGAGCGTTTATGGCGTTGCCGTATCCTTTGAGTCTGCCGACGCGGTTGCTGCTTGCCACTCTTGCCACCCCGGGCTCGACTCGTCCCATACGTGCGGCAGCCCCATCAACCAGCGGGAATGTGCCGGGTTCAACTGGACGCCATTTGCCATCTCGACAAAAGAGCCAGTCCGCATCTCTCCAAAAACCGTTAACCTCAAGGGGCCGGTAATCCCCGCGAAGTCCTGCAGACGCTGCTGGGTCTTGCTGCCGTCCTGTCGATACATGTTCATGGCCGCATCCGCTGATGGCGATCGAGTGTTGCTCGTCGTCGGTGTTGGCCAGCCCGTCATGAACACCTGGCGCGGCAGTTGGTCCAGTCGTTCCTTCCCGTCCCGCTGCGCCGTCATTCCCGCCGAGTCCTTCCAGTCGCGCGACGTTGGCGTTACCCAGCCCGCCATTCTGGCGGCTCCACCCAATGTCGATCCCCTGTTCGGCGCATTGGCAGCGGCACCCACCCCCCTGACCTGGTTGTTGTCGATCGTGGTGGTAGTCGGCCAGCCGCACATCATCGCCGCTGTTTGAATATTCATCCCGCCCTGGCGCCCAGACGTTCCCGCGCCGGTCACTGATGACGCTGTCGGCGTTGGCCACCCAGTAGGCCCGCTCTCTGATGTGCGGCGCACCGATGCCCGCTGACGTAAACGGCACAAGCCCGAAGGCGTATCCCACTCCTTCCAGGTCTGCTTGTACAAGGTCGAACCATGTGTTTGCGTTACCTGCTGCAACCTGTTCGCCAAAGACATGCTGAGGTCTGCGCTCGCTGATGAGGTGGAAGAAGTGAGGCCAAAGGTGCCGCTCGTCAGCAAACCCATCGCCTTTGCCTGCCGCGCTGAAAGGCTGGCACGGGCAGGAGCCAGTCCAGACCGGTTTATCGTCAGGCCATCCTGCGAGGCGGAGGGAGTGGGACCAGACGCCAATTCCGGCGAAAAAGTGGCACTGGGTAAATCCTCTGAGGTCGTCAGGTGTGACATCTTCAATACTCCGTTCGTCAACTTCACCAGGGGCGATATGCCCGGCGGCTATGAGGTTACGCAGCCACTGCGCCGCGAATGGGTCGATCTCGTTGTAGTAAGCTGCCGCGCTCATGCTGCCTCCGTCTTCACAACGTCAATGGCGCAGCCGGGTATCAGCTCAACGGAAGTGGCGCATTGGTTCCCCCAGTGGCTCCAGCCTGGCGCTGCGCTGCGACTGAACAGCTCAATCCGCGGCACGTCGCCGTAGAGCAGCTCCAGGCGGTGGCGAACTTCCCACGGTTTCTCGCTGTGCGCGCCAAGCGGGCTGTAGACCACCTGCTTAATGCCGGCATGCTTGCGTTCCAGTCCGACGCCGCGGGTGGCGATCAGCACGTCTTCGGTATTGGCGCGGGTATGGTTGCCACCGTTCATGCGCGTCTCGGCATTCAGCAGGTCGAGGAAGTCGTAAAAATCGGCGACGTCTCCCTCTGTCAGAGCCTTGGTAATGCGCAGCTCGGCCAGTTGGTTCAGCTTCACCCAGGTGAATAGCTTCATCGTGCGCACCGTAAAACCCCACGACTCTGCAAGCGCGACCGCCTCCTGGTTATGGGTGCCGGTGTACCACATCGCCAGCACAGCGTTATCCG
>OKVS01000024.1_pt1 | contig 92185 bp, 76 predicted proteins | sample 1606911 | NCBI WGS metagenome assembly OKVS01 (sample SAMN03281016, study PRJEB24777) | human gut metagenome | isolation source: fecal sample PR161 from 1 month old female Malay infant, caesarean... | reverse complement strand
CGCGGCTTCGAAATGGACTTTGCTGAACTGTTGCTGGAAGACTACAAAGCCTCCCTGAAATATCTCAGCGACCACCCGAAACTGCAGGGTATTGCCCAGCAGAACAGCTTTAAACACACCTGATAACGTTTAACGGTAACGGTGTCCCGAAACGAAGCCGTTTCGGGACAATTTCCAAAGTCTGTTCACTGGCATTAGCAACGGAAAATATTGTTCTGAATACGCTTCAGAACAAAACAGGTGCGGTTCCGACAGGAATACCGTTTTAGGGGGATAATATGGCTACATCAGTACAGACAGGTAAAGCTAAGCAGCTCACATTACTCGGATTTTTTGCCATAACGGCATCGATGGTAATGGCTGTTTATGAATACCCTACCTTCGCAACATCGGGCTTTTCATTAGTCTTCTTCCTGCTATTAGGCGGGATTTTATGGTTTATTCCCGTGGGACTTTGTGCTGCGGAAATGGCCACCGTCGACGGCTGGGAAGAAGGTGGTGTCTTCGCCTGGGTATCAAATACTCTGGGGCCGAGATGGGGATTTGCAGCGATCTCATTTGGCTATCTGCAAATCGCCATTGGTTTTATTCCGATGCTCTATTTCGTGTTAGGGGCACTCTCCTACATCCTGAAATGGCCAGCGCTGAATGAAGACCCCATTACCAAAACTATTGCAGCACTCATCATTCTTTGGGCGCTGGCATTAACGCAGTTTGGTGGCACGAAATACACGGCGCGAATTGCTAAAGTTGGCTTCTTCGCCGGTATCCTGTTACCTGCATTTATTTTGATCGCATTAGCGGCTATTTATCTGCACTCCGGTGCCCCCGTTGCTATCGAAATGGATGCGAAGACCTTCTTCCCTGACTTCTCTAAAGTGGGCACCTTGGTTGTATTTGTTGCCTTCATTTTGAGTTATATGGGCGTTGAAGCTTCCGCAACCCACGTCAATGAAATGAGCAACCCCGGGCGCGACTATCCACTGGCTATGTTACTGCTGATGGTGGCGGCAATCTGCTTAAGCTCTGTTGGCGGTTTGTCTATTGCGATGGTCATTCCGGGTAATGAAATCAACCTCTCCGCAGGGGTAATGCAAACCTTTACCGTTCTGATGTCACATGTGGCACCGGAAATTGAGTGGACGGTTCGCGTGATCTCCGCACTGCTGTTGCTGGGTGTTCTGGCGGAAATCGCTTCCTGGATTGTTGGTCCTTCTCGCGGGATGTATGTCACAGCGCAGAAAAACCTGCTGCCAGCGGCATTCGCTAAAATGAACAAAAATGGCGTACCGGTAACGCTGGTCATTTCGCAGTTGGTGATTACTTCTATCGCGTTGATCATCCTCACCAATACCGGTGGCGGTAACAACATGTCCTTCCTGATCGCACTGGCGCTGACGGTGGTGATTTATCTGTGTGCTTATTTCATGCTGTTTATTGGCTACATTGTGTTGGTGCTTAAACATCCTGACTTAAAACGCACATTTAATATCCCTGGTGGTAAAGGGGTGAAACTGGTCGTGGCTATTGTCGGTCTGCTGACTTCAATTATGGCGTTTATTGTTTCCTTCCTGCCGCCGGATAACATCCAGGGTGACTCTACCGATATGTATGTTGAATTACTGGTCGTTAGTTTCCTGGTGGTACTTGCCCTGCCCTTTATTCTCTATGCTGTTCATGATCGTAAAAGCAAAGCGAATACCGGCGTCACTCTGGAGCCAATCAACAGTCAGAACGCACCAAAAGGTCACTTCTTCCTGCACCCGCGTGCACGTTCACCACACTATATTGTGATGAATGACAAGAAACACTAACCATGTCTGAATGGTTATAAGATAAGGGAGCGATAATTCATCGCTCCCTTTTTCGTGCTTGCTGTCGTATTGACTTAACCGGGATAAGTACGAGAATGAGCGCACATCTGTTTACCGGAAACCAGCACATATGGATATCTGCTCCCGAAACGAGAAATTAGCGATTAGAAGACCAGCGATACTGGTTGCACTGGCACTTTTACTGTGTAGTTGTAAAAGCACGCCTCCAGAGTCCATGGTGACACCACCAGCGGGTTCAAAGCCACCAGCCATGACGCAACAATCGTCACAACCGATGCGTGGCATCTGGCTGGCCACGGTGTCTCGCCTCGACTGGCCACCGGTTTCCTCGGTTAACATTAGTAACCCCACCAGCCGGGCACGTGTACAACAACAGGCGATGATCGACAAACTGGATCATCTGCAACGTCTCGGCATAAACACGGTCTTTTTCCAGGTCAAGCCGGATGGTACCGCCCTGTGGCCATCGAAAATTTTGCCGTGGTCCGATCTTATGACCGGTAAGATTGGTGAAAATCCGGGTTACGATCCGCTGCAATTTATGCTCGATGAAGCCCACAAGCGTGGGATGAAAGTACACGCCTGGTTTAACCCCTATCGCGTATCGGTTAATACGAAGCCCGGAACTATCAGGGAACTGAATAGCACCCTGTCTCAACAACCGGCCAGCGTCTATGTGCAACACCGCGACTGGATCAGAACGTCCGGCGATCGCTTTGTCCTCGACCCGGGCATCCCTGAGGTTCAGGACTGGATCACATCAATAGTCGCGGAAGTGGTTTCCCGCTATCCGGTAGATGGCGTGCAGTTTGATGACTATTTCTATACTGAGTCACCAGGTTCACGGCTAAATGATAACGAAACGTACCGCAAATACGGAGGCGCATTTGCGTCAAAAGCAGACTGGCGGCGCAACAATACCCAGCAGTTAATTGCGAAGGTTTCGCACACCATTAAAAGCATTAAGCCGGAAGTCGAATTTGGCGTTAGCCCGGCAGGCGTGTGGCGTAACCGATCACACGATCCGCTCGGTTCCGATACCCGAGGCGCGGCAGCCTATGACGAATCCTACGCTGATACCCGTCGATGGGTGGAACAAGGGTTGCTGGATTACATTGCTCCCCAAATTTACTGGCCATTCTCACGGAGTGCCGCGCGTTATGACGTGTTGGCAAAATGGTGGGCGGATGTCGTTAAACCGACCAGGACCCGCCTGTATATCGGTATCGCCTTCTATAAAGTAGGAGAACCGTCAAAGATAGAGCCAGACTGGATGATTAACGGCGGCGTACCGGAACTGAAAAAGCAGCTCGATCTTAACGATGCTGTGCCGGAAATTAGCGGCACAATCTTGTTCCGTGAGGACTATCTGAATAAACCGCAGACTCAACAAGCGGTCAGCTATCTGCAAAGTCGTTGGGGCAGTTAAACTCCCATTCTTACTTTGTAACAAGCCGGTGCTTTACCCACTGGCTTGTTACCCTCTTGAACTATCCCACTAGCAATCATGCTTAAATACGTCAAATTAACCACGCAATTAACCACACTTAGTTAAACAGCCATAATCCCCCTAATAAAAATGTATGAATATGAAAAAACATACGATATTCGCTGTCACCGAAAAATAATTACGATGGGCTATACTCTTCTGAAGAACAGTAGCGTAGATTGAAACTGTCCTAAGTCGCTTACTTCTTTTCAGTATATCTTCATATTTCAGGAGAATATGGTGCAGTTAGTCAATCCCGCACGTTGTGTTTGGTTGATTTTGGCCTGCGGTTTAACCATAAAGGTCGACATTATTTTAAAGCCGCAAACGGCGAGGATATTGCCCTCTCACTTTCCATCGGTGCCGCCATGTTTAATGGTCATCCTGACTATGAGCGCCTCATTCAAATAGCCGATGAAGCTCTGTATATCGCAAAAGACGAGGTAGAAACCGTGTTGAACTCTGTAAAGCCAGTCTTTAGATGCGCCAGGATGCAGAGGTAATCATGAAGCTAACCGATGCGGATAATGCCGCCGATGGCATTTTTTTCCCCGCCCTTGAGCAAAATATGATGGGCGCGGTGTTAATTAACGAAAATGATGAAGTGATGTTTTTCAACCCCGCCGCAGAGAAGCTCTGGGGGTACAAACGTGAAGAAGTCATTGGCAATAACATTGATATGCTGATTCCGCGGGATTTGCGTCCTGCGCATCCTCAATACATTCGTCACAACCGTGAAGGTGGTAAAGCGCGCGTCGAGGGGATGAGTCGGGAGCTGCAGCTGGAGAAAAAAGACGGCAGTAAAATCTGGACCCGTTTTGCGCTATCGAAAGTGAGCGCCGAGGGGAAAGTTTATTACCTGGCGCTGGTACGGGATGCCAGCGTAGAAATGGCGCAAAAAGAACAGACCCGACAATTGATTATTGCCGTTGACCATCTCGACCGACCGGTGATTGTCCTCGATCCGGAACGCCATATTGTGCAGTGCAATCGCGCATTTACCGAAATGTTTGGTTACTGCATTAACGAAGCCAGCGGTATGCAGCCCGATACACTCCTGAACATTCCAGAATTCCCTGCTGATAACCGTATTCGTTTACAGCAGTTGCTATGGAAAACCGCCCGCGATCAGGACGAATTTCTGCTGTTGACGCGCACCGGTGAAAAAATCTGGATTAAAGCCTCTATCAGCCCGGTTTATGACGTGCTCGCGCATCTGCAGAACCTGGTAATGACATTCTCGGATATCACCGAAGAAAGGCAAATCCGCCAGCTTGAAGGCAATATTCTCGCCGCCATGTGCAGCAGCCCACCATTTCATGAAATGGGGGAAATCATTTGTCGTAACATCGAATCTGTTCTCAACGAATCGCATGTTTCTCTGTTCGCGCTGCGCAACGGGATGCCGATACACTGGGCGTCATCTTCGCACGGTGCAGAAGTTCAAAATGCGCAAAGCTGGTCAGCGACCATTCGTCAGCGCGATGGCGCGCCTGCGGGGATCCTGCAAATTAAAACCTCGTCAGGAGCAGAAACCAGCGCCTTTATCGAACGCGTGGCAGATATCAGCCAGCATATGGCCGCGCTGGCGCTGGAACAGGAAAAAAGCCGTCAGCATATTGAACAACTCATCCAATTTGATCCGATGACCGGTCTGCCAAATCGCAATAACCTGCACAATTACCTCGATGACCTGGTCGACAAAGCCGTCTCTCCGGTGGTGTATCTCATCGGTGTTGACCATATTCAGGATGTGATTGATAGCCTTGGCTATGCGTGGGCCGATCAGGCATTGCTGGAAGTGGTCAATCGCTTTCGTGAAAAACTCAAACCGGATCAGTATCTCTGTCGTATCGAAGGTACGCAGTTTGTCCTCGTGAGCCTCGAAAACGACGTCAGTAACATTACCCAGATCGCCGATGAGCTACGGAATGTGGTCAGCAAGCCGATAATGATTGACGATAAACCATTCCCGCTTACCTTGAGTATTGGCATCAGCTACGACGTGGGTAAAAACCGCGATTACCTGCTCTCCACTGCTCACAATGCAATGGATTATATTCGCAAAAATGGCGGTAACGGCTGGCAGTTCTTCAGCCCGGCGATGAACGAAATGGTAAAAGAGCGTTTGGTTTTAGGCGCGGCGCTGAAAGAAGCAATTAGCAATAACCAACTGAAACTGGTTTACCAGCCACAAATCTTCGCAGAAACGGGTGAACTGTACGGCATCGAAGCCCTTGCTCGCTGGCACGATCCCCTGCATGGTCATGTGCCCCCTTCACGGTTTATTCCTCTCGCAGAAGAGATCGGTGAAATCGAAAATATTGGACGCTGGGTCATCGCGGAAGCTTGTCGTCAGTTAGCAGAATGGCGTAGCCAGAATATTCATATCCCGGCGTTATCCGTTAACTTGTCGGCGCTGCACTTTCGCAGTAATCAACTGCCTAATCAGGTGTCTGATGCAATGCACGCCTGGGGTATTGACGGCCACCAGCTGACGGTGGAAATCACGGAAAGTATGATGATGGAACACGATACCGAAATCTTTAAGCGCATTCAGATCCTGCGCGATATGGGCGTGGGTTTATCGGTAGATGATTTTGGCACGGGCTTTTCCGGATTATCCCGCTTAGTCAGTCTTCCGGTAACGGAAATCAAAATTGACAAAAGTTTTGTCGATCGTTGTCTGACCGAAAAACGCATCCTTGCCTTACTTGAAGCCATTACCAGCATTGGGCAAAGCCTTAATTTAACCGTCGTGGCGGAAGGCGTCGAAACCAAAGAGCAATTTGAGATGCTACGCAAGATCCACTGTCGCGTTATTCAGGGATATTTCTTTTCCCGCCCCCTACCCGCCGAAGAAATTCCAGGCTGGATGAGCAGCGTGTTACCGCTGAAAATCTGACAAATTCCTCTCGCCCGCACTCGCGGGTTTTCATTTAACGTGACACTGTCACTTAAATACTGTGATTTCAGCTACGATTCCGGGAGATTCCTTCCTTAATTTCCCCTCTTGCACCAAAACTGCACTACGCTGCACAAATGTTGATCAAAAGTTAAAAAATATAACTTTAAGCCAGCATTCTGGCGCTTATCCCGGCATGGCATGAGATCTGCATAAGCGGAAAGCGCAGCAATTTTTGTCTTATACAGGAACCGTTTATGTCGGATACCACCGAACTGGTTGATTTAGCCGTGATCTTCCCTGATCTGGAGATCGAATTGAAATACGCCTGCGCTGATAACATCACAGGTAAAGCTATTTACCAGCAAGCGCGTTGTCTGTTACACAAGGATGCGATTACCGCGCTGGCGAAAAGTATCAGTATCGCCCAGCTGTCAGGCTTACAACTGGTGATTTACGATGCGTATCGCCCACAACAAGCACAGGCGATGTTGTGGCAAGCCTGCCCAGACCCGCAATATGTTGTTGATGTGGCGGTCGGTTCTAATCACAGCCGTGGCACGGCGATCGACCTGACGCTTCGTGATGAGCACGGGAACATCCTGGATATGGGTGCAGAGTTCGATGAAATGCACGAACGTTCCCATGCTTATCACCCTTCCGTCCCGCCCGCCGCTCAGCGCAATCGGCTGTTGCTGAATGCGATTATGACTGGCGGTGGCTTTGTCGGTATCCCGAGCGAATGGTGGCACTTCGAATTACCCCAGGCAGCGAGTTACCCACTACTCGCTGATCAATTCACCTGTTTTATATCCCCTGGCACACAGCACGCCAGTTAATCAGGAAACTGTCATGAAGAGATCGATATCGTTTCGTCCTACATTGCTCGCGATCGTCCTTGCCACAACAATGCCGGTTGCGCACGCCGCCGTACCGAAAGATATGTTGGTGATCGGTAAAGCTGCCGACCCACAAACCCTCGACCCGGCGGTAACAATTGATAATAACGACTGGACAGTGACCTATCCGTCTTATCAGCGACTGGTTCAGTACAAAACGGACGGTGATAAAGGCTCAACCGACGTTGAAGGCGATCTGGCGAGTAGCTGGAAAGCGTCTGACGATCAAAAAGAGTGGACGTTCACCCTGAAGGACAATGCTAAATTTGCCGATGGCACACCTGTCACTGCCGAAGCAGTAAAACTCTCTTTTGAGCGGTTACTAAAAATCGGCCAGGGGCCAGCAGAAGCATTTCCCAAAGATTTAAAGATTGATGCTCCCGACGAACATACAGTGAGGTTTACCCTTAGCCAGCCATTCGCACCGTTCCTCTACACGCTGGCGAATGACGGTGCATCCATTATCAATCCGGCGGTCTTAAAGGAGCATGCGGCGGATGATGCCCGTGGTTTCCTCGCGCAAAATACCGCTGGCTCCGGACCGTTTATGCTGAAAAGCTGGCAAAAAGGTCAGCAATTAGTTCTGGTGCCAAATCCGCATTACCCCGGCAATAAACCGAATTTCAAACGGGTATCGGTAAAAATTATCGGTGAAAGTGCCTCCCGTCGCCTGCAACTCTCCCGTGGCGACATTGACATTGCCGATGCGCTGCCGGTGGATCAACTCAACGCACTGAAGCAGGAAAACAAAGTCAATGTGGCAGAGTATCCGTCACTGCGCGTCACCTATCTGTATCTGAATAACAGCAAAGCGCCACTTAATCAGGCGGATCTGCGTCGGGCCATTTCCTGGTCTACCGATTATCAGGGTATGGTTAACGGCATTCTGAGTGGTAACGGAAAACAAATGCGCGGCCCGATTCCGGAAGGCATGTGGGGATACGATGCGACGGCAATGCAATACAACCATGACGAAACGAAAGCCAAAGCCGAATGGGATAAAGTGACGAGCAAACCCACCAGCCTGACGTTTCTCTATTCTGATAATGATCCGAACTGGGAGCCTATTGCTCTGGCGACACAATCCAGTCTCAACAAGCTGGGCATCAACGTGAAGCTGGAAAAGCTGGCGAACGCCACCATGCGCGACAGAGTGGGTAAAGGTGATTACGACATTGCGATTGGCAACTGGAGCCCGGATTTTGCCGACCCGTATATGTTTATGAATTACTGGTTTGAGTCCGACAAAAAAGGTCTGCCGGGTAACCGCTCGTTCTATGAAAACAGTGAGGTCGATAAGCTACTGCGCAATGCGCTAGCGACCACCGACCAGACGCAGCGTACCCGGGACTACCAGCAGGCACAGAAAATCGTCATTGATGACGCTGCTTATGTGTACCTGTTCCAGAAAAACTACCAACTGGCGATGAACAAAGAGTTGAAAGGCTTTGTGTTCAATCCCATGCTGGAACAGGTCTTCAATATCAATACCATGAGTAAATAACGTGACCTTCTGGAGTATTTTACGCCAACGCTGCTGGGGGCTGGTGCTCGTGGTGGCGGGCGTCTGTGTGATAACGTTTATTATCTCGCACCTGATCCCCGGCGATCCGGCGCGGTTACTGGCGGGTGACCGCGCCAGCGATGCTATCGTGGATAATATTCGCCAGCAACTGGGACTGGACCAGCCACTGTACGTACAGTTTTACCGCTACGTCAGCGACCTGTTTCAGGGTGACCTGGGAACATCCATTCGTACCGGGCGTCCGGTGCTGGAAGAGTTGCGCATATTTTTCCCGGCGACGCTGGAACTGGCTTTTTGTGCCCTGCTGCTGGCACTCCTGATTGGCATCCCGCTGGGCATACTCTCTGCAGTCTGGCGAAATCGCTGGCTGGATCATCTGGTGCGAATAATGGCCATTACCGGAATCTCCACACCTGCGTTCTGGCTTGGGCTGGGCGTCATTGTGCTGTTTTATGGTCATCTGCAAATTCTTCCCGGCGGCGGAAGGCTTGATGACTGGCTGGATCCACCAACGCACGTTACCGGCTTTTATCTGCTCGATGCGCTGCTTGAAGGTAACGGTGAAGTCTTCTTCAATGTGCTGCAACATCTCATCTTACCGGCATTAACGCTGGCGTTCGTTCACCTGGGGATTGTCGCCCGCCAGATCCGCTCAGCGATGCTGGAACAATTGAGTGAAGATTACATTCGTACCGCCCGGGCCAGCGGCTTGCCCGGCTGGTATATCGTTTTATGTTATGCGCTACCCAATGCGTTGATCCCCTCGATTACCGTATTGGGTCTGGCGCTGGGCGATTTGTTGTATGGCGCAGTGCTCACCGAAACCGTTTTTGCCTGGCCCGGAATGGGTGCATGGGTAGTAACATCAATACAGGCGCTCGACTTCCCGGCAGTGATGGGCTTTGCCGTCGTGGTTTCATTTGCTTATGTGCTGGTCAACCTGGTGGTGGATTTGCTCTATTTGTGGATTGATCCGCGTATCGGACGTGGAGGTGGTGAATGATGCTAAGCGAGGAAACGTCCGCCGTACGCCCACAAAAACAAACGCGATTTAACGGTGCAAAACTGGTATGGATGCTGAAAGGCAGTCCGCTCACCGTGACCGGCGCAGTCATCATTGTATTAATGCTACTGATGATGATTTTTTCACCGTGGCTGGCGACGCATGATCCCAACGCCATTGATTTAACCGCCCGCCTTTTGCCGCCTTCTGCGGCGCACTGGTTTGGCACCGATGAAGTGGGACGCGATCTGTTTAGCCGCGTACTGGTCGGCAGTCAGCAATCAATTCTCGCCGGATTAGTGGTGGTCGCCATTGCAGGTATGATGGGGTCGCTACTCGGGTGTCTATCCGGTGTGCTTGGCGGACGCGCAGACGCGATTATCATGCGCATCATGGACATTATGCTGTCGATTCCTTCGCTGGTGCTGACAATGGCACTGGCAGCCGCTCTCGGGCCGAGTTTGTTTAACGCCATGCTGGCGATTGCTATTGTGCGAATTCCCTTTTATGTGCGCCTGGCGCGGGGGCAAACATTAGTTGTTCGCCAGTATACCTATGTTCAGGCGGCGAAAACCTTTGGTGCGTCGCGTTGGCATCTGATCAACTGGCATATTTTACGTAACTCCCTGCCGCCGCTGATTGTGCAGGCATCGCTGGATATCGGTAGCGCGATTTTAATGGCCGCCACGTTGGGATTTATTGGCCTGGGTGCTCAACAACCGAGTGCTGAATGGGGGGCGATGGTGGCGAATGGTCGCAACTATGTGCTCGATCAATGGTGGTATTGCGCATTTCCGGGGGCAGCGATTTTGCTTACCGCCGTCGGGTTTAATCTCTTTGGCGATGGTATTCGCGATCTGCTTGACCCGAAAGCAGGAGGAAAGCAGTCATGACCCAACCCGTTCTGGACATTCAACAGCTGCATTTGAGTTTCCCCGGTTTTAACGGCGACGTTCACGCGCTCAACAATGTGTCATTGAAAATCAACCGCGGTGAAATTGTCGGTCTGGTGGGAGAATCCGGCTCGGGTAAATCAGTCACTGCAATGTTGATTATGCGTCTGTTACCGACGGGCAGTTATTGCGTACATCGGGGACATATTTCACTGCTGGGAGAAGATGCTCTTAACGCTCGGGAAAAGCAGCTTCGTCAGTGGCGCGGCGCACGAGTGGCGATGATCTTTCAGGAACCGATGACCACCCTTAATCCGACACGTCGAATAGGTCTTCAGATGATGGACGTGATCCGCCATCATCAACCAATAAGTCGTCGGGAAGCCAGAGCTAAAGCGATTGCCCTGCTGGAAGAGATGCAAATCCCGGATGCCGTGGAAGTTATGTCGCGCTATCCGTTTGAGCTTTCAGGTGGTATGCGCCAGCGGGTAATGATTGCGCTGGCATTCTCCTGCGAGCCGCAATTGATTATTGCCGACGAACCGACTACGGCGCTGGACGTCACGGTACAGTTGCAGGTACTGCGTCTGCTTAAACATAAAGCCCGCGCCAGTGGAACTGCGGTACTGTTCATCAGCCATGATATGGCCGTGGTGTCGCAACTGTGCGATAGCGTTTACGTGATGTATGCCGGAAGCGTGATTGAAAGCGGCGTGACGGCAGACGTTATCCATCATCCCCGGCATCCGTATACCATTGGTTTGCTGCAATGCGCACCGGAACATGGAATACCGCGCCAGCCATTACCCGCTATTCCGGGGACGGTACCAAACCTCACCCATTTGCCTGACGGCTGCGCTTTTCGCGATCGTTGCTATGCGGCAGGTGCACAGTGTGAAAACGTCCCGGCGCTGACAGCGTGTGGTGACAACAACCACCGCTGCGCCTGTTGGTATCCTCAGCAGGAGGTCATTAGTGTCTGACACGTTATTAACGTTACGCGACGTCCATATCAATTTCCCGGCCCGAAAAAACTGGCTTGGTAAAACTACGGAACATGTTCATGTCATCAATGGTATTGATTTACAGATCCGTCGTGGTGAAACCTTAGGGATCGTCGGTGAGTCAGGCTGCGGCAAAAGCACCCTCGCACAGCTTTTAATGGGTATGCTGCAACCGAGCCACGGGCAGTACATCCGTTCAGGATCACAACGCATTATGCAGATGGTGTTTCAGGACCCGCTCTCTTCGCTTAATCCGCGCTTACCGGTGTGGCGCATCATCACGGAACCGCTCTGGATTGCTAAGCGTAGTAGTGAACAACAGCGGCGAGCGTTGGCAGAGGAGCTGGCTGTGCAGGTGGGTATTCGTCCGGAGTATCTCGATCGCTTGCCTCATGCGTTCTCAGGCGGGCAGCGGCAACGTATCGCCATTGCCAGAGCACTCTCTTCGCAGCCTGACGTGATTGTGCTTGATGAACCAACCTCGGCGCTGGATATCTCCGTGCAGGCGCAGATCCTCAATTTACTGGTAACGCTACAGGAAAATCGCGAGCTGACTTATGTGCTGATTTCACACAATGTCTCCGTGATACGTCATATGAGCGATCGGGTGGCGGTGATGTATCTCGGGCAGATTGTAGAACTGGGCGACGCGCAACAGGTGCTGACAGCTCCGGCACATCCATACACCCGATTATTGCTGGATTCCCTCCCCGCCATTGATAAACCGCTGGAGGAAGAATGGGCATTACGTAAAACGGATCTACCAGGAAACCGCACGTTGCCACAAGGCTGTTTTTTCCGCGAACGCTGCCCTCTGGCAACCCACGGATGTGAAGTCCGGCAATCATTAACAATAAGGGAGGACGGACGTGAGATCCGGTGCTGGCGGTCGCTGTAGGACGCGGCATCCGGCTATTGCATGTCTACGGAAACGTTATGCGTCATAGGTTTTTTTTAACGTTTCCATCAACGCCTGCGCCGCAGTAGAAAGCTTATGGTGTGACGAACGCAGTACGCCTACTCGTCGCTCAATCACTGGATTATCCAGTTCCAGACACACTGCGCCCAGTTCGCTCATCTGCCTGCGGCACAGCGCAGGCACAGCGCTTCCTCCCAAACCGTTTGCCACCAGCCGCCCAACCGTAACCAGTTGATGGCTTTCCAGCGCCACTTCCAGTTGCGTTCCACTTTGTGCCAACTGCTCCTCCAGCATCAACCTGACGGCTGACGGTCGCTGGAGGGTGATAAAATCGAGCGTCAGCAAATCCCGCCAACTCACGCGTTGCCGATTTGCCAGTCGTGAATCGGCTGGAACAATAGCGACAAACCGATCCACGCCCAGTGGGGTAAAATGCACATGGCCGCAATAGTCAGGTTCAAAGGCAATACCCATCTCCACACGCCCTTCGCTCACCATTTCGATCACCTGCTCATTCACCACATCGTGCACGGTGACATTAATCCCTGAATAACAATCGCGGAAGGTTTTCAGCACCGGAGGCAGAACGTTGGCTGCAAATGACGGCATCGCTGCCACCGAGACTTTGCCCCGCCTGAGCGTGAATCGCTGACGCATGGCCTCCTCAGTGTTATCCCAGTCAGCCAGCAAAGGCCGTGCCATCGACAATAGCGTTTCCCCCTCCTGGGTTAATGTCACTTTTCGCGTAGTACGCAGCAGTAAAGCGCCCCCTAAGGCATCTTCCAGTCCTTTAATGGCAAGACTTAGCGCAGGCTGCGACATATTCAGCCGTTCACTGGCATGGGCAAAGTTCAGAGTGTGAGCTACCGCTAAAAACGCGCGTAACTGTTTGATGCTCATTTTCATCTGGCACTCCGTTAACCTACTGAATACATTTAATTAACATTATATTGATAAATAATACAAATGAATGAGTCACAAATTTAAAATTAACAAATCATTTTTTGCCCTTAATGATGTTGAAAAGGACAACTGGAGGGCAACTGTATGGCTGGGTTGGATAAACGGGTCGCTACGTATCACGAGGCGCTTGAAGGACTTACCAATGAGATGACGATTCTGGCAGGAGGTTTTGGCCTGTGCGGCATCCCGGAGAATCTGATTGCTGAAGTTCGCCACCGTGGAGTAACCGGATTAACGGTGGTTTCCAATAACTGTGGCGTAGATGGTTTTGGACTGGGTGTACTACTGGAAAGCCGACAGATCCGTAAAGTCGTCGCTTCTTATGTTGGCGAGAATGCTTTGTTTGAAAAACAGGTGCTTAACGGCGAACTGGAGGCGATTCTCACACCACAAGGAACCCTGGCAGAACAACTGCGCGCAGGCGGCGCGGGTATCCCGGCGTTCTTTACTGCCACCGGTTACGGTACTCCCGTTGCCGAAGGGAAAGAAGTCCGCGAATTCAACGGTCGCCCGTACATTATGGAACAGGCTATGACCGGTGATTTTGCCCTGGTCAAAGGCTGGAAAGCCGACTGGTACGGCAACGTGATTTATCGTCATACCGCGCAAAACTTCAACCCACTGATGGCGACTGCCGGAAAAATCACCGTAGTGGAAGTGGAAGAAATAGTGCCACCTGGTGAACTTGATCCTGCCGCTATCCATACCCCGGGGATTTTTGTTAATCGCGTCATTCAGGGGCAATTTGAAAAACGCATTGAACAACGCACCCTTAGCTGCAAAGGAGCCTGACCATGTTAACCCGTGAACAAATGGCGATGCGAGTCGCCCGCGAATTGCGCGATGGCTATTACGTCAATCTCGGCATTGGTATCCCGACCCTGGTGGCAAACTACATTCCTGACGGGATGGATGTGATGTTGCAGTCAGAAAACGGTTTGCTGGGTATGGGCGCATTTCCTACGGAAGACGAACTGGACGCCGACATGATTAATGCCGGTAAACAAACCGTTACCGCGCGGAAAGGCGCGGCAATTTTCGATTCGGCGCAATCATTCGCCATGATCCGTGGCGGTCATGTGGATCTGACTGTACTTGGCGCATTTGAAGTGGATGTGAATGGCAACATTGCCTCATGGATGATCCCCGGCAAGATGGTTAAAGGCATGGGCGGTGCCATGGATCTGGTTGCCGGTGCCGAGAATATTATTGTGGTAATGACCCACGCCTCCAAATCCGGCGAATCCAAACTGCTTCCTGACTGTACCCTTCCGTTGACCGGCGCCGGATGCATCAAACGCGTCTTAACCGACCTTGCTCTGCTGGAAATTGCTGACGGAGCTTTCATTCTGCGCGAGCGCGCGCCGGGAATCAGCGTTGCGGAAATCATCGCCAAAACCGCCGGTAAGTTGTTTGTGCCGGAACATGTCCCGGAAATGCAATTCAACTGAGGAATCACCATGCAGGACGTTGTTATTGTTGCCGCTACGCGCACACCGATTGGCTGTTTTCATGGCGCTCTCGCCCCACTTTCTGCGGTTGATCTCGGCGCTGCCACCATCCGTTCATTGCTGGAGAAAACAGCACTTGCAGCAGAACAGATCGACGAAGTGATTTTGGGTCAGGTCCTGACTGCCGGAAGCGGACAAAATCCGGCACGGCAATCGGCGCTCAAAGCCGGGTTAAGCCACGATACACCCGCCGTTACCATCAACCTGGTATGTGGTTCCGGTCTGAAAGCAGTACACCAGGCCGTACAGGCGATCCGTTGCGGTGATGCACAGATAATTATCGCAGGTGGCCAGGAAAGCATGAGTAACGCGCCCTATTTTATTGATGGCGCACGGGCAGGTTTACGCCTCGGGCATACCAGCATGAAAGACAGCGTGGTGCATGACGGACTATGGGACGCTTTCAATGATTACCACATGGGCATTACTGCAGAAAACCTAGCGCAAAAATATGCCATCAGTCGCGAGCGACAGGACACATTCGCGCTACGTTCTCAGCAAAAAGCCGCTGCCGCAATGGAAGCCGGGCGCTTTGCAGACGAAATTACTCCGGTCAGCGTACCACAAGGTAAAAAACCACCACGCAGGGTAAATACCGACGAACAACCACGTTCCGGGACGCAACTGGAAAAACTAGCACAACTGAAACCGGCCTTTCTTCCGGGGGCGGGAAGCGTCACCGCAGGAAATGCTTCTTCCATCAATGATGGTGCCGCCGCAGTCATGTTAATGCGCGCCAGCAAAGCTGCCGAACTTGGCCTCCCAGTGCTGGCTCGGGTGGCTGGTTATGCCGTTTCTGGCGTCGATCCTGCCTTTATGGGCATTGGTCCGGTCGCCGCTACCCGCGAATGTCTTAAGCGTTGCGGATGGACGCTGGAAGATATTGATCTTATTGAAGCCAACGAGGCTTTCGCAGCGCAGGCGCTGGCCGTTGGCGACGAACTGAACTGGGATTGCGACAAAGTGAATGTTAACGGCGGCGCAATCGCACTTGGGCATCCTATTGGCGCTTCCGGTTGCCGCATTCTGGTCACTCTCATTTATGAAATGGCGCGACGTAATGCGCAAAAAGGGCTGGCGACGCTTTGCGTCGGTGGCGGTCAGGGCGTGGCGCTGACACTGGAAAGAACCACAGGAGAACACCATGCAAACTGAACAATTTGCGGTATTGGGCGCCGGATTGATGGGCGTGGGGATTGCCACTCATTTCGCCCGCTTTGGTCATGATATCTGGCTGTACGATACCGAGCAGAGCCGGATTGCAGAAATCCACGTAGTTGCAGGCGGAATTCTTGATGAGCTGATTAGCTGCGAACAGTTTACTGCCCCGGAAAAAGAGAATGTGCTTAAACGTCTGCACGGCACGACTTCTCTTGCAGACATCGCCGACTCGCAACTACTGATTGAGGCGATCCCGGAGCGACTTGAACTAAAACACGCATTATATACCGAGCTTGAAACGCTTATTTCTCCTGAGGCCATTGTCGCCAGCAATACCAGCGGTCTGCCGCCCGATGATCTGGCCGCGAAGATGCGCTACCCGCAACGACTGCTGATCGCCCATTTCTGGCATCCGCCGCACTTCATTCCACTTGTGGAGATTATCCCCGGCAGCGTTACCGAGCCAAAGCATTTGCACTGGCTGCAACACTTGCTTGTGTCACTGCAACTGGAAGCAGTGTTGCTGGATCGCGCTGCGCCAGGATTTGTCGGCAACCGTCTGCAATTTGCACTGTTGCGTGAAGCCCTGCATATCGTAAAAAGCGGCATCGCCAGTGCAGAAGTGGTGGATCAGGTGATGCGCGCCTCGCTTGGGCGACGTTATGCCATGGTCGGCCCGCTGGAGGCCGCCGACATGACCGGACTTTCGACGGTGCAGGATATTTGTCGCCATCTGCTCCCTGAACTAGCGACTGGCAGCGACATGATGTCATTAGTTGCCGAAAAAGTGGAACGTGGAGACATCGGCGTACGTAGCGGTCAGGGATTTTACTGCTGGGATGAATCGCGGAAGCAGTACATCCAGCAGCGTCGGGAACATCAACTTCGCTTCGCCCTTAAACCATAACTTCTCTCGCTGTACCCACTATAACAACGATATTGAGGAGTCCCGATGAGTGTATTAATCGCCCTTGCTGCGCTTGGGCTGCTAATGCTGGCAGCCTATCGCGGATACAGCGTTATCCTTTTTGCCCCCATCGCAGCATTAGGCGCTGTTCTTGTCACCGATCCGGGGGCCGTTGGCCCAGCATTTACCGGCCTGTTCATGGAAAAAATGGTCGGCTTCGTGAAATTGTACTTCCCGGTGTTTCTGCTCGGGGCCGTGTTCGGAAAACTGATTGAACTTTCAGGATTTTCTCGTTCGATTGTCGCTGCTGCAATCAACATTCTCGGCCGGCGGCATGCGATTCCGGTGATTGTGCTGGTATGTGCATTACTCACCTATGGCGGAGTGTCGCTGTTTGTGGTGGCATTTGCCGTTTATCCGTTCGCGGCTGAACTGTTCCGCCAGAGTAACATCCCAAAACGACTTATACCGGCAACGGTGGCCCTGGGGGCATTCTCTTTTACTATGGACGCTCTGCCCGGCACGCCACAAATTCAGAACATTATTCCTACCAGTTTCTTTGGCACCAACGCCTGGGCCGCGCCGTGGCTGGGGCTTATTGGTTCACTGTTTATCATTGCCGTCGGGCTTATCTATCTGGAGCGGCAGCGTAGTAAAGCGCAGGCAAAAAATGAAGGTTACGGCACAGAGTTACTTAATGAACCTGAAACACCAGATAACATCAATTTACCGAACCCACTCATTGCGATTTCACCATTGATTCTGGTGGGGCTGTTGAACTTGTTGTTTACCTGGTGGATCCCTGTTTGGTACGGTGCGAGCCACCAACTGGAGTTGCCGGGACTTGCCGCCCCGATTACCACAGATGTCGCCAAAATCACCGCAATCTGGGCCGTCGAAGCTGCGCTCATTGCCGGAATTTTGCTGGTAGTGATTTTTGGATATCGCAATATTCATGGAAGACTGGCAGAAGGAAGCCGTACAGCGGTAGGCGGCGCAATTCTGGCTGCGATGAACACCGCCTCAGAATATGGCTTCGGTGCGGTTATCGCCGCCCTACCCGGTTTTCTGGTGCTCTCAAAGGCGCTGGCCGCCATTCCTGATCCATTACTCAACGAAGCCATCAGCATCACCACACTTGCCGGAATTACCGGTTCAGCGTCCGGCGGGATGAGTATTGCTCTTGCGGCGATGTCCGACACTTTTATTGCCGCTGCGCACGCTGCCAATATTCCACTGGAAGTTTTTCACCGCGTGGCATCTATGGCCAGTGGCGGCATGGATACATTGCCCCATAACGGCGCTGTGATCACCCTGCTGGCAATTACTGGGCTGAGTCACCGTCAGGCTTACGGCGGCATCTTCGCAATTACGATCATTAAAAGTCTGGCCGTGCTGTTTATCATCGGCGTGTACTACACCACCGGCATTGTCTAAGGAAAATCATCATGAATTTACAAGGTAAAACTGCGCTGGTGACGGGGTCCACCAGCGGTATCGGACTCGGTATTGCTCAGACACTGGCAAACGCTGGCGCGCAAGTGATCCTCAACGGCTTCGGTGATGTTGACGCGGCAATCAATGCGGTTTCTCGTATGGGTAAAACGCCTGGCTATCATGAGGCAGACCTCAGCGATGAATCGCAAATTATCAACATGATGGCCTACGCACGGCGGGAATTTGGCGGTGTGGACATTCTGGTGAATAACGCCGGGATCCAGTATGTCTCCCCGGTTGAATCTTTCCCTGTAGAAAAATGGAACGCCATTATCGCTATCAATCTCTCTTCTGTCTTTCACACCACGCGTCTGGCACTGCCAGAAATGCGCACTCGTAACTGGGGTCGGATCATTAACATTGCCTCTGTGCATGGGCTGGTAGCGTCGAAAGACAAATCAGCTTATGTTGCGGCAAAACATGGCGTGGTGGGACTCACAAAGACCATTGCTCTGGAAACTGCGCAGACGGGTATTACCTGCAACGCGCTCTGCCCTGGCTGGGTGCTGACGCCGCTGGTACAACAGCAGATTGATAAGCGCATTGCGCAAGGCGAAGATGCGGAAAGCGCGCGTGACGCCTTACTGTCAGAAAAACAGCCTTCTCGTGAATTTGTGACTCCGCAACAACTGGGTGAACTGGCGCTGTTTCTCTGTTCGGATGCGGCAGCACAAGTGCGTGGGGTGGCGTGGAATATGGATGGCGGTTGGGTAGCGCAGTAAGTGTTCGCCGGATGACGCGTCATCCGGCAATGCTTTACGATTTCAACTGGTAATCCAGCGTAATTTCCGCTTTCAGTACCTGAGAGACCGGGCATCCTGCTTTTGCTTTCTGGATAATGCCGTCAAAAGTAGAGGCATCAATACCCGGCACCGCAACTTCGCTCTTCAGTGCGATTTTAGTAATCGCAAAACCTGCATCCACTTTATCCAGCGACACATCGGCGGTGGTATCAATCGATGTTGGCGTGAATCCCGCTTCCCCCAGCATTAATGAAAGCGCCATTGAGAAACATGCGGCATGCGCTGCGCCAATCAGTTCTTCAGGGTTGGTTCCTTTTTCGCCTTCAAAACGCGTGTTAAATCCATACGGCTGTTGGTTCAGCACGCCGCTCTCGGTGGATACAGTTCCCTTCCCGCGTTTGATATCGCCTTCCCAGTGTGCCTGACCTTTCTTATGGATTGTCATTGTTGCTCTCCTGTGGGCTTAAAAAGGAAATTATAGACTACGTGAGAAACCGCACGAGGATAAGCAGGATATTCCGAATAAAATCCGGCGAAAACATTATCTCTGTACTTAAATTAAATTCCCACAATAGATAACGGGGAATATATATCCAAAAGATATTGTATCAATATTAATCGGATCGCCCCAATTACAATCCCTATGAATATCATGGTGTTATAATATAAAAATTATCAACCAGGACTAATCTTAACAACGAAGCGGCAAATATTTGCCATGCTGAATGTGCTTTATATATCTGCGATCCGTAGCAGACACCAAAAATACACAGACACGGAGAATCGCTATGTTTACTTATTATCAGGCAGAAAATTCAACAGCAGAACCCGCTCTGGTTAATGCCATTGAGCAAGGCCTTCGGGCAGAGCACGGTGTTGTCACTGAAGATGACATTCTCATGGAGCTGACCAAATGGGTGGAAGCTTCTGATAACGACATCCTCAGTGATATCTACCAGCAAACGATCAATTATGTGGTCAGTGGTCAGCACCCTACGCTTTAAGGTGCTATGCTTGATCGGCAACCTAATTTAGGGGTTTAGCACGTGTTTCTTCGCTACGGCGATGTTGTCCTTAAAACTAGCAACAGGATTGAGGAGTTAAAATGAAATCGAACCGTCAGGCACGTCATATTCTTGGACTGGACCATAAAATTTCTAACCAGCGCAAAATAGTTACCGAAGGTGACAAATCCAGCGTGGTAAATAATCCCACCGGCAGAAAACGCCCCGCTGAAAAGTAATTCATAACCATCAGTCCTCAATGACGATTAAACACCATTGCCTGCGCAATGGTGTTTTTGTTTTTATCTGCTTTATACTTGGTGCCGACGCCCTGGCGGTAATGCAAAGACGATAAAAGCCCCCAGGGATGGATATTCAAAAAAGAGTGAGTGACATGGAACCAAAAACAAAAAAACAGCGTTCGCTTTATATCCCTTACGCTGGCCCTGTATTGCTGGAATTTCCGTTGTTGAATAAAGGCAGCGCCTTCAGCATGGAAGAACGCCGTAACTTCAACCTGCTGGGGTTACTGCCGGAAGTGGTCGAAACCATCGAAGAACAAGCGGAACGAGCATGGATCCAGTATCAGGGATTCAAAACCGAAATCGACAAACACATCTACCTGCGTAACATCCAGGACACTAACGAAACCCTCTTCTACCGTCTGGTAAACAATCATCTTGATGAGATGATGCCAGTCATTTACACCCCAACCGTCGGCGCAGCCTGTGAGCGTTTTTCTGAGATCTACCGCCGTTCACGCGGTGTGTTTATCTCTTACCAGAACCGCCACAATATGGACGATATTCTGCAAAACGTACCAAACCATAATATCAAAGTGATTGTGGTGACTGACGGCGAACGTATTCTGGGGCTTGGTGACCAGGGCATCGGCGGGATGGGCATTCCGATCGGTAAACTGTCGCTCTATACCGCCTGTGGCGGCATCAGTCCGGCCTATACCCTTCCGGTGGTGCTGGATGTCGGCACCAACAACCAACAGCTGCTTAACGATCCGCTGTATATGGGCTGGCGTAATCCGCGTATCACTGACGATGAATACTATGAATTCGTTGATGAATTTATCCAGGCTGTGAAACAACGCTGGCCGGACGTACTGTTGCAGTTTGAAGACTTCGCACAAAAAAATGCGATGCCGTTACTTAACCGCTATCGCAATGAAATTTGTTCTTTTAACGATGACATTCAGGGCACCGCGGCGGTAACAGTCGGCACACTGATCGCAGCCAGCCGCGCGGCAGGCGGTCAGTTAAGCGAGAAAAAAATCGTCTTCCTTGGCGCAGGTTCAGCGGGATGCGGCATTGCCGAAATGATCATCGCCCAGACCCAGCGCGAAGGATTAAGCGAGGAAGCGGCGCGGCAGAAAGTCTTTATGGTCGATCGCTTTGGCCTGCTGACCGACAAGATGCCGAACCTGCTGCCTTTCCAGACCAAACTGGTGCAGAAGCGCGAAAATCTCAGTGACTGGGATACCGACAGCGATGTGTTGTCACTGCTGGATGTGGTGCGTAATGTAAAACCAGATATTCTGATTGGCGTCTCAGGACAGACCGGGCTGTTTACGGAAGAGATCATCCGTGAGATGCATAAACACTGTCCGCGTCCGATCGTGATGCCGCTGTCTAACCCGACTTCACGCGTGGAAGCCACACCGCAGGACATTATCGCCTGGACTGAAGGTAACGCGCTGGTCGCCACTGGCAGTCCGTTTAATCCAGTGGTATGGAAAGATAAAATCTACCCTATCGCCCAGTGTAACAACGCCTTTATTTTCCCGGGCATCGGGCTGGGTGTTATTGCTTCCGGCGCGTCACGTATCACCGATGAGATGCTGATGTCGGCAAGTGAAACACTTGCTCAGTATTCGCCGCTGGTCCTGAACGGCGAAGGTCTGGTACTACCGGAACTGAAAGATATTCAGAAAGTCTCCCGCGCAATTGCCTTTGCGGTTGGCAAAATGGCGCAGCAGCAAGGCGTGGCGGTGAAAACGTCTGCCGAAGCTCTGCAACAGGCCATTGATGATAATTTCTGGCACGCCGAATACCGCGACTACCGCCGTACCTCCATCTAAGCCTGCGCCCGGTAGTGAGGGCTACCGGGCAATTTTCCTCTCCCTTTTTCAGATCTCATCCATACTGGGTAGTGGCGAATAAATCTCATTTGCCTCACCTGCTATGCAGAACATCATCCGAAAAGGAGGAACTATGAAGGCTGCGGTTGTTACGAAGGATCATCATGTTGACGTTACGGATAAAACACTGCGCTCACTGAAACATGGCGAAGCCCTGCTGAAAATGGAGTGTTGTGGTGTATGTCATACCGATCTTCATGTTAAGAATGGCGATTTTGGTGACAAAACCGGCGTGATTCTGGGACACGAAGGTATTGGTGTGGTGGCAGAAGTTGGCCCTGGTGTTACTTCATTAAAACCAGGCGATCGTGCCAGCGTGGCGTGGTTCTATGAAGGATGCGGTCATTGCGAATACTGTAACAGTGGTAACGAAACGCTCTGCCGTTCAGTTAAAAATGCCGGATACAGCGTTGATGGCGGGATGGCGGAAGAGTGCATCGTGGTCGCCGATTACGCGGTAAAAGTGCCAGATGGTCTGGACTCGGCGGCGGCCAGCAGCATTACCTGTGCGGGGGTCACTACCTACAAAGCCGTTAAGCTGTCAAAAATTCGTCCAGGACAGTGGATTGCTATCTACGGTCTTGGCGGTCTGGGTAACCTCGCCCTGCAATACGCGAAGAATGTCTTTAACGCCAAAGTGATCGCCATTGATGTCAATGATGAACAGTTAAAACTGGCAACCAAAATGGGTGCAGATTTAGCGATTAACTCACGCACCGAAGACGCCGCCAAAATTGTGCAGGAGAAAGCCGGTGGCGCTCACGCAGCGGTGGTGACAGCGGTAGCTAAAGCTGCGTTTAACTCGGCGGTGGATGCTGTCCGTGCAGGTGGTCGTGTCGTGGCTGTCGGTCTGCCGCCGGAGTCTATGAGCCTGGACATCCCACGGCTGGTGCTGGATGGTATTGAAGTGGTCGGTTCGCTGGTCGGCACGCGTCAGGATCTAACCGAAGCCTTCCAGTTTGCCGCCGAAGGCAAAGTGGTGCCGAAAGTCGCCCTGCGTCCGTTAGCGGACATCAACACCATCTTTACCGAGATGGAAGAAGGCAAAATCCGTGGCCGTATGGTGATTGATTTCCGTCGCTAAGAGGTCTTTGCTGCGACTGCCATGTTCGGGTCGCAGCCTGTTTCGCGAGACGCTTTCCGTAATTTCACTCTTCTTCTTTTCCTCCCCCATATTTCCCCTCACAATTCGCGAAAACGTAGCGAAATTTGTTGCGCTGCACGGAACAATAGTGATAGTGTTCCTTTTGAGGGAACAAGGATGAAGAGATGATAATGAATTTCAGACACAAGGGATTGCGTGACTTGTTTCTTCTCGGCAAAACCTCCGGCGTTATACCGACGCAAGTCAAACGATTACGCCACCGACTCGCTGTGATTGATGCAGCATGCTGTCTTGCTGATATCGATATGCCCGGTTACCGACTACATCCGTTAAGCGGCGATCGCGATGGAATTTGGGCGATATCTGTCTCGGGCAACTGGCGAATCACATTTGAATTCGTCAATGGCGATGCATACATACTGGATTACGAGGACTATCACTGATGAAAATGGCCAATCATCCCCGCCCGGGGGACATTATTCAGGAATCACTGGACGAACTTAATGTCAGCCTGCGCGAGTTTGCCAGAGCAATGGAAATTGCGCCCTCAACGGCAAGCCGATTGCTGACCGGAAAAGCAGCTTTGACGCCAGAAATGGCAATAAAACTTTCCGTGGTGATCGGCAGTTCGCCGCAAATGTGGCTGAATCTGCAAAATGCCTGGAGTCTGGCAGAGGCGGAAAAAACGGTGGATGTGTCGCGACTGCGCCGTCTGGTTACGCAATAAAAAAATGGCACCTTATAAAGCGCCATTTGAAACTGATGACAAACGCAACATTGCCCGATGCGCTACGCTTATCAGGCCTACACGTTCACTGCAATCTATTGGATTTGAACGGTTTGTAGGCCGGATAAGGCGTTCACGCCGCATCCGGCATGAACAAAGTGTACGTTGTCTACAATAAAAAAATGGCGCCTTTTACAGCGCCATTTTCAGCTTAAAGCTCAAAAGAGATTATAACCCTTCTTCACTCTCTTTTTTCGCTTCTGCCTTCTCGATTTCACGATACCAGCGCGGATGGTGTTTCTTCGCCCAGCGACGGCTCACCTTCCCTTCGATCATCCCTTTAATCGATCCTTTCACCCAGAATGCCATATACATATGGATCAGGATGGCGTGGATCAGGATGATACCCGCAGCCGCATGGATCAGCAGGCTATAACGGACAACCTGTATCGGGAAGTACTGCGCAAAGTACGGACGCCAGATAATCACTCCGGTCACCAGCAGCACGAAAATCATGCTCATGATTGACCAGAACATCATCTTTTGCCCGGCGTTGTACTTACCGACATCCGCCACTTTGTGCTCATTGCCTTTTAATACTTCGACAATGTTCAACAGCCACGGAATATCTTTCTTATCCGGGATGTTGTGATGCACAAAACGCACAAACATAAACATCAGCGCGACGAAAATCGCAATGCCGAAGAACGGGTGCAAAATGCGCCCCATCTGCGGCGTACCGAAGGTTTGCGTCAGCCATTGCAGCGTCGGGAAGAAGAACGAAATCCCGGACAGCGCCACCAGGAAGAAGCAAATCACCACGGTCCAGTGACAGGCGCGATCAATAAATTTGGTGCGCACAATCATTTTCGACTTACTCATGATTTCCCTCCTCGTCATCGTCCACTTCCTTATTCGGGCCAATACCGATGTAGTGGAAAATCAACCCGGCAAAAGTGGCAATAAAGCCAGCCGCTGCCAGCGGTTTCAACGCGCCTTTCCACAGGCTTACCGAGGTATCGATCTTCGGATCTTTCGGCAGACCATGATACAGCTCCGGCTGATCGGCATGATGCAGCACGTACATAACGTGCGTACCACCGACCCCTTCCGGGTTGTAGACGCCAGCATGTTCGTAACCACGCGCTTTCAGTTTCGCTACGCGCTGTTCCGCCAGCTCCAGCATCTCCTTCTTGGTGCCGAAGTGGATAGCCCCGGTCGGACAGGTTTTCACACAAGCCGGTTCCTGGCCGACGCTGACGCGATCGACGCAGAGCGTGCATTTATATACCCGGTTATCCTCTTTGTTGAGGCGCGGAATATTAAACGGACACCCGGCAATGCAGTAACCACAGCCGATGCAGTTTTCCGACTGGAAATCGACAATCCCGTTAGCGTACTGAATGATTGCACCAGCAGACGGGCATGCCTTCAGGCAGCCCGGATCTTCACAGTGCATACAGCCGTCTTTACGGATCAGCCACTCCAGCTTGCCGTTCTGTTCGGTTTCGCTAAAGCGCATCACCGTCCAGGACTTGGCGCTCAGATCGGCGGGGTTATCGTAAACCCCGACGCAGTGCCCCACTTCATCACGGATGTCGTTCCACTCCGAACACGCCACCTGACAGGCTTTACAGCCGATACAAGTGGAAACGTCGATAAGTTTCGCGACTTCTGCTTTGTAATCACGCACCTGAGAAGGCGGCGTGATGGAGTTAGTTGCGGACCTTTTGATAATGTCCTGCGTTTCCATAGCCATCTGTTCGCCCCCTTACGCCTTCTCGATGTTTACTAAGAACGCTTTATATTCCGGCGTTTGCGAGTTTGCATCACCGACATTCGGCGTCAGAGTGTTAGCGATATAACCTTTACGCGCGACACCTTCAAAGCCCCAGTGGATTGGAATACCCACCGTTTCAACCTGCTGACCGTTTACATTCAGCGGTTTCAGACGGCGCGTTACCACAGCCACCGCGCGGATAAAGCCACGCTTGCTGGAGACAGTGACACGATCGCCATTGGCAATGCCTTTCGCCGCCGCCAGCGTTTCGCTGATTTCCACAAACTGTTCCGGCTGAGCAATTGCGTTGAGCAATGCGTGCTTGGTCCAGGTGTGGAAGTGCTCCGTCAGACGATAGGTCGTACCCACATACGGGAACTGCTCTTTTTTACCCATCCGCAGCGCGTCTTGTTCATACAGACGAACAACCGGGTTAGACACCACGTTCGGATGCAACGGGTTAGTGCCCAGCGGCGTTTCAATTGGCTCGTAGTGTTCCGGGAACGGACCTTCCGCCATTTTGTTGATGGCAAACAGGCGTCCCATCCCTTCCGGTTGCATGATAAACGGCCCGGTTGGCGTACCCGGCGCGGCATTGCCGAAGTCCGGAATATCGTTACCCGTCCACTTGCTACCGTTCCACTGGATCAGCATCCGTTTCGGATCCCACGGTTTACCGTTGATATCCGCCGAAGCACGGTTGTAGAGTACGCGACGGTTGAGCGGCCACGCCCAGGCCCATCCCAGCGTATTCCCCAGACCGGACGGGTCGGAGTTATCGCGGTTAGCCATCTGGTTGCCCTGCTCGGTCCAGCTACCGGTGTAGATCCAGCAAGAAGATGCGGTTGTACCGTCATCACGCAGATGCGCAAAGCTACTCAGCAACTGACCTTTCTTCGCAATCAGCACGCCATTAGCGTCATAGAGATCTTCCAGCGCATAGCCGTTGTTCTCTTTAGCTACTTCGTCAGATTGCGGTTCGTGCGGCTGCTTGTAGTTCCAGCTCATCTTCATCAGCGGTTCTACGCCTTTACCACCTTCGGCCTGGTACAGCTCGCGCAGATGATGGTAGATACCCGCCAGAATTTCGCCGTCGTTACGCGCTTCGCCCGGCGCGTCCTGACCTTTCCAGTGCCACTGCAACCAGCGACCGGAGTTAGCGATGGAACCATCTTCTTCAGCAAAGCAGGTCGAAGGCAGACGGAATACTTCAGTCTGAATAGATGCCGGATCGACATCGTTCGACTCGCCGTGGTTCTGCCAGAAGGTAGAGGTTTCAGTCACCAGCGGATCGATAACCACCATGTACTTCAGCTTGCTCAGGCAGCTCACCACTTTGTTTTTGTCCGGGAAGGACGCAACCGGGTTAAAGCCCTGGCAGAAATAACCGGTGACTTTACCTTCATCCATCATGTTGAAATACTTGATGACGTCGTAGGTCTGGTCCCACTTCGGCAGCCAGTCGTAGCCCCAGTTGTTCTCTTTCTGCGCGGCATCGCCGTAGAAAGATTTCATCAGGCTAACGAAAAACTTCGGATAGTTGCTCCAGTAGTTCACCTGATCAGCCAGCGTCGCTTTCGGCGTGTTCGCTTCCAGATACGACTGCAAATCAACCTGTTTTTCTGACGGCAGCGTCAGATAACCTGGCAGGCTGGTAGAGAGCAGGCCTAAGTCAGTCAGGCCCTGAATGTTGGAGTGACCACGCAATGCGTTCACGCCGCCACCGGCCATACCCATGTTACCGAGCAGTAACTGGATCATCGCCATCGTACGGATGTTCTGCGCACCCACGGTGTGCTGCGTCCAGCCCAGCGCGTACAGGAAGGTGGTTGTGCGATCCGGTGCGCTGGTGGAGGCCAGCACTTCACACACTTTCAGGAAGTCGGCTTTTGGCGTACCGCAAATGTTTTCTACTACGTCCGGCGTGTAGCGGGAAACGTGCGCTTTCAGCAGATTCCATACACAGCGCGGATGAGTCAGCGTGTCATCGCGTTTCGCATAGCCGTTTTCATCGAACTGATAGTTCCAGGACGACTTATCGTATTGACGTTTTTCAGCGTCGTAGCCGCTGAACAGACCGTCTTCGAAAGCAAAATCATCACGCACCAGCAGGCTGGCGTTGGTGTAATGCTTAACGTATTCGGCGTTGATTTTGTTGTTTTCGATCAGGTAGCGCAAAACGCCAGACAGGAACGTAATGTCCGTACCGGAACGAATAGGTGCGTAAATATCCGCCACAGAAGCGGTACGCGTAAAACGGGGATCGACAACGATCAAGGTTGCATCGTTGTTGTTTTTCGCTTCCATCGCCCAGCGGAAACCGACGGGATGCGCTTCAGCAGCGTTACCGCCCATCACCATTACGACGTTAGCGTTTTTGATATCCACCCAGTGGTTGGTCATCGCACCGCGACCAAATGTTGGAGCAAGACTTGCTACCGTTGGTCCGTGTCAGACGCGCGCCTGGTTGTCTACCGCCAGCATCCCGAGGGAGCGGGCAAATTTTTGAGTCAGCATCCCGGTTTCGTTGCTGGCACCGGAAGCACACAGCATACCGGTAGAAAGCCAACGGTTTACCGTTACGCCCTGCTCGTTCTTTTCAATAAAGTTAGCGTCACGGTCGGCTTTCATCAGCTTCGCAATACGGGAGAATGCTTCTTCCCAGCTAATGCGCTGCCATTTGTCAGAACCTGGCGCACGATATTCCGGGTAGCGCAGACGGTTTTCGCTGTTGACGTAATCCAGCAAACCGGCCCCTTTCGGGCACAGCGCACCACGGCTTACCGGATGATCCGGGTCACCTTCAATGTGATAAATCGCTTCTCTGGCGTTTTTCGCGCCATCACCCAGGCTATACATCAATAGCCCGCAACCTACGGAACAGTATGTGCAGGTGTTACGGATCTCTTTCGCGCGTAATAATTTGTAGTTTCGCGCCTGAGCCAGTGCTTGCTTCGGGGCAAAGCCCAATGCTGCTACTGTTGTTCCCGCCATACCGCCCGCGCAGATTTTAAAAAATTGTCTGCGACTGACGTCCATTGCTTTCCTCTTTTTTCAGGGGTATTACTGCGCGAGGAAACTAACAGTAAAATTCTGAATCTTTTTGCGCGAAATCAAAAAGAACACGTGTTTGCCACAAAATAATCCGCCTGCGCAAATTGACCTACCTCAATAGCGGTAGAAAAACGCACCACTGCCTGACAGGCCAGTTAAAAAAATGCTATAAAATTCAGCTTAATTTTTAACGGCAAGAGAGACAAAACAGCGAGCATGACACGTCAAAAAGCAACGCTCATAGGGCTAATAGCGATCGTCCTGTGGAGCACGATGGTAGGATTGATTCGCGGTGTCAGTGAGGGACTCGGCCCGGTCGGCGGCGCAGCTGCTATCTATTCATTAAGCGGGCTGCTGTTAATCTTCACGGTTGGATTTCCGCGTATTCGGCAGATCCCGAAAGGCTATTTACTCGCCGGGAGTCTGTTATTCGTCAGCTATGAAATCTGTCTGGCGCTTTCCTTAGGGTATGCGGCGACCCGTCATCAGGCGATTGAAGTGGGGATGGTGAACTATCTATGGCCCAGCCTGACAATTCTCTTTGCCATTCTGTTTAATGGTCAGAAAACCAACTGGCTGATTGTACCAGGATTATTATTAGCCCTGGTCGGCGTCTGCTGGGTGTTAGGCGGTGACAATGGGTTACATTATGATGAAATTATCAATAATATCACCACCAGCCCATTGAGTTATTTCCTGGCGTTCATTGGGGCGTTTATCTGGGCAGCCTACTGCACAGTAACGAATAAATACGCACGCGGATTTAACGGAATTACCGTTTTTGTCCTGCTAACGGGAGCAAGTCTGTGGGTTTACTATTTTCTTACGCCACAACCAGAAATGGTATTTAGCACGCCCGTCATGATTAAACTCATCTCTGCGGCATTTACCTTAGGATTTGCTTATGCTGCATGGAATGTCGGTATATTACATGGCAACGTCACCATAATGGCGGTAGGTTCGTATTTTACGCCCGTCCTTTCCTCAGCGCTTGCAGCCGTGCTGCTCAGCGCCCCGCTGTCGTTCTCGTTCTGGCAAGGCGCGCTAATGGTCTGCGGCGGTTCCCTGCTCTGCTGGCTGGCGACACGTCGTGGCTAAAATAATTGTCGGGTCTACGGCCCGGCAGTTAATCAGATAAATTCCGACAATATAAAAAATAAATTTCAAATACCAGTAGTTCACCTTATATTTCATTTCGACTTCGATCACATATCGATAAATAATATTATTTCATCTATTTTTCTCATTGTGTTTAATCACCATTCCATTTTAAAAACAGTATGTCATTTATAAATGACGTCGTTTAAAATTCGTTTAGAAAATACGTTTAACGATAATTAAAAGGATTCTGTTAAATGAAATTAAAAATAGTTGCGGTGGTTGTAACTGGTTTGTTAGCTGCGAACGTAGCACACGCTGCCGAAGTCTATAACAAGGATGGTAATAAACTCGACCTTTATGGCAAGGTTACCGCTCTACGTTATTTTACTGATGATAAGCGTGACGATGGTGATAAAACTTATGCCCGTCTCGGCTTTAAAGGAGAAACGCAAATCAATGATCAAATGATTGGTTTTGGTCACTGGGAATATGATTTTAAAGGCTATAACGATGAAGCCAACGGCTCGCGCGGTAACAAGACCCGTCTGGCCTATGCAGGTTTAAAAATTAGTGAATTTGGCTCTCTGGACTATGGTCGTAACTACGGTGTCGGCTATGACATTGGTTCATGGACCGATATGTTGCCAGAATTTGGTGGCGATACCTGGAGTCAGAAAGATGTCTTCATGACATACCGTACTACCGGTGTGGCAACCTATCGCAACTACGATTTCTTCGGCTTAATTGAAGGTCTGAACTTTGCCGCGCAATATCAAGGCAAAAATGAACGCACTGACAATGGTCATCTTTATGGTGCTGACTACACGCGTGCCAATGGTGACGGTTTCGGTATCTCCTCAACTTATGTTTATGATGGCTTTGGTATCGGTGCGGTGTATACCAAATCCGATCGGACAAATGCGCAGGAAAGAGCCGCTGCTAATCCTCTCAATGCCTCCGGTAAGAATGCAGAACTGTGGGCTACAGGTATAAAATATGATGCCAACAACATCTACTTTGCAGCTAATTACGCTGAAACATTAAACATGACCACCTATGGCGATGGTTATATCTCTAACAAAGCACAAAGTTTTGAAGTAGTGGCACAATATCAATTCGACTTCGGCTTGCGCCCATCACTCGCTTACCTGAAATCAAAAGGCAGAGATTTGGGCCGCTACGGCGACCAGGACATGATTGAGTATATCGACGTTGGTGCGACGTATTTCTTCAACAAAAATATGTCGACCTATGTTGATTATAAAATCAACCTGATTGATGAAAGCGACTTTACCCGTGCCGTAGATATTCGCACCGATAACATCGTCGCAACGGGCATTACCTATCAGTTCTAACATCCTCTCCTGACCAGCCCTTCTCTGGGCTGGTTTTTGATTTAAGTGCTGCTGTATGACTCCTTAAGTAAAAATGAGCAATTTTTGATATTTCTGGTCATTCACCTCAATTAATATTCTTCCATACCCTCCGGGGACATCTTACTATAATATTTATTGATGAGTGATTATGACCAATATTAATACAGCTTGTGTAAAAAATAATGCCAGTTATCAATTAAATAACGCATTACCTAACAAAGAAACCATCTCCAGCAATTTTTGTGAACGACTGGCACAATGGGGTAATAAGTCGCTTAATAATGGTGAAGAAAGAGCAATTGCCGTAGAGCGAATTAAAGAAGCTTACAATTCGAACATGGCATCTCTTGATTTGTCATATCTTGATTTGAGTGAGTTACCGCCTATCCCCTCGACAGTTAACACGTTAAATCTGGAAAACAATTGTCTCACTTGTCTTGACTTTACTGACAATGCCAGCCTCGTCAATATCAACCTCAGCTTTAATAAAATTAAAACGATAACCTTTCCAAATGAATCAAAACTGGAAAATATTTATATTGATCACAACAATCTGGAAAATTTGGATTTAAAAAATCAGCATTCATTGGTCAATCTGGAAGCGCAAAATAACAAACTGACAAAAATTAATATTTCTGATAGTTATAAACTGAAATTTCTTAACCTTGATTATAACAAGCTAGCATCGCTGGATCTCTCCCGGCAAGAATCTCTGATTGAGTTAAGTGCCCATCACAATATGATCAATGACCTAATATTACACAATCACCCCATAGTGGAGAAAATCACTTTAAACGACAACCATATTGCACATTTAAACGCGAAAACCACTACAAAACTAGAATATTTAAACTTAAGCAATAACAATTTATTGCCAACAGATGACATTGATCAATTAATATCATCAAAACATCTTTGGCATGTATTAGTTAACGGCATCAACAATGATCCACTTGCCCAAATGCAGTACTGGACTGCAGTAAGAAATATAATTGATGACACTAATGAAGTGACCATTGATTTATCTTATAACCTGGCAATCACAAATATCGATACCAGTGATGAACATCTTGTAGAAGTAAGCGAGAATTCCGAAGGAAATCATATAAAAGACAATGACTCAATGTCTATTCGTTATAGATCAAAATATTATTCCAGAGAGTACGCCTTAATAGAAGAAGAAACAATATTTTCTGACGCAGAACTAAAAGCCATTCTGCCTATGCATCGCATGTACGGGGTTGGTGACTATAAGTCAAATTCCTCTTCTCTACCCTCACACTCGGGGCTAAAGGACCCAACGGGTACACCCGTCTGTTATTATATTCATAATGAGGATAAACCTTCCTTAGGTTTTGGTCCAACATCCAATAATTGGTTAAGCCAATCCTTTACAACAGAGTTATAAAACACATCCTGATTTATCAAGGGTAATAAATCATTAAAATAAAGCATTACTACGGAGCAGTTATGAAATTCCCTTCAATATTTAATAAAATAAATCCACAATCCATACAGCAACATCCAGAAAAAAATGAACTTAACTGGATGCGCGAATTAAATAAATGGAAAGCAGAACGCATACTTACAGGTGAAATCCATCGTCCGGAATGCCGAAACGAAGCCGCTAAAAGGATAAATTGTGCTTTTTTGTCGAAACAGAATGATATTGATTTATCAGGGCTTAATTTAACTACCCAACCACCAGGACTGCAAAACTTCACCTCTATCAATCTTGATGAGAACCAACTCAAACATTTTGATGCAACCACCTACGATAGACTCATCAACCTTAGTCTGAATAGTAATGCTCTTGAGTCAATAAATTTTCCTCAAGGTAGAAATGTAAGCATTACACATATATCTATGAATAATAATTCTCTCAGAAATATTGATATAGATAGGCTTTCATCAATTACTTATTTTAGTGCGACACATAATCAACTAGAGTTTGTGCAATTAGAATGTTGCGAAAGGTTGCAGTACCTGAATCTCAGCCACAATCAATTAACTGATATTGTTGCAGGGAATAAAGATGAACTCTTACTTCTGGATCTATCCCATAATAAACTAACAAGTTTACATAACACCTTATTTCCCAACTTGAATACGTTACTTATCAACAACAACTTGCTTTCTGAAATTAAAATATTCTTTAGCAACTTCTGCAATGTTCAGACATTAAACGCTGCGAACAATCAGTTGGAAAAAATAAACCTTCATTTCCTGACTTATCTTTCATCTATCAAAAGTTTAAGGCTGGACAATAATAAAATAACCCGCATTGACACTAAGAATACGTCCGATATTGGAACTTTATTCCCCATAATAAAACAGAGCAAAAACTTAAATTTTTTAAATGTTTCTGGGAAGAACAATTGCCCTACTATCCAGCTCATGTTATTTAATTTATTTTCCCCAGCACTTAAGCTTAATACTGGCCTGGCAATTCTTTCGCCTGGTGCATTTGAAGTTCACTCTGACGGAGTAGATGTGGATAACGAATTGTTTCACTATACTATTAAAGAAGCATATACCCCATATAATATACACACTTATAAAACAGAAGAAGTTGTAAATCAGATGAATATAAAAATTAAAAATATGACATTAGATGAAATAAACAATACTTACTGTAATAACGATTATTACAATGAGGCGATAAGAGAGGAACCGATAGACTTTCTGGACAGATCGTTTTCCTCCAGCTCATGGCCTTTTCAGTGAATAAATCATCACTAATTCTATAAGTGTCTGGTCTTGTTAAAAATATAAACCCTTTGGATTCATCATCTGAAGGGTTGGATCATGACATGCATACATAGCTTAACATCCGTTTAATGGTTAGCTTGTTAGTTACATTTAGTAACACATATCTGTCTGTTTAATCCCCATTCTGCCCCCGCGGTTACGCTTTCTTATCTATTCTTTCAATCAGCACTTCACCTAATTCATCCTTAATTCTAATAACTGGCTATTGCGCCTTACCTCCTGTTTTGTCTTTTTTTCATTACCAATGTGTACATGTGAGGAACAATATGGCACTGCAAAATGAGAAAACTAGTCGTTATCTTTTGCGCGACTGGAAACCAGAAAATCCGGCCTTCTGGGAAAATAAAGGAAAACATATTGCTCGAAGAAACCTCTGGATATCAGTCAGTTGTCTACTTCTTGCCTTCTGTGTCTGGATGCTATTTAGCGCAGTTACTGTTAATCTCAATAAAATCGGTTTTAATTTCACTACCGATCAACTCTTTTTATTAACCGCATTACCCTCCGTTTCTGGCGCATTATTACGTGTCCCCTACTCCTTTATGGTGCCTATATTTGGTGGACGCCGATGGACGGTTTTTAGTACTGCAATCCTGATTATTCCTTGCGTCTGGCTCGGAATTGCCGTGCAGAATCCGAATACTCCTTTTGGGATATTTATCGTTATCGCTTTGCTATGCGGTTTTGCAGGTGCGAACTTTGCTTCGAGCATGGGCAATATCAGTTTCTTCTTTCCAAAAGCCAAACAAGGGAGCGCTCTTGGGATTAATGGCGGATTAGGAAACTTAGGTGTAAGTGTAATGCAGCTGGTTGCACCGCTGGTCATTTTTGTCCCCGTATTTGCCTTTCTCGGCGTCAATGGCGTACCGCAGGCCGACGGTTCGGTGATGTCGCTGGCGAATGCCGCATGGATTTGGGTGCCATTACTGGCGATTGCCACGATCGCCGCCTGGTCAGGGATGAATGATATCGCCAGTTCACGCGCCTCAATTGCCGACCAGCTCCCTGTCTTACAACGCCTGCATCTCTGGCTGCTGAGCCTGCTTTATCTTGCCACCTTCGGTTCGTTTATCGGTTTTTCTGCGGGTTTTGCCATGCTGGCAAAAACCCAGTTCCCGGATGTGAATATTCTGCGCCTGGCGTTCTTTGGCCCATTTATCGGTGCCATCGCGCGATCGGTTGGTGGTGCTATTTCCGATAAATTCGGCGGCGTGCGGGTGACGTTGATCAACTTCATTTTTATGGCGATTTTCAGCGCCCTGCTGTTCCTTACCTTACCGGGCACAGGCTCCGGTAATTTCATCGCATTTTACGCCGTATTTATGGGGCTGTTTCTGACCGCGGGTCTGGGAAGTGGTTCTACTTTCCAGATGATCGCCGTCATCTTTCGCCAGATAACAATTTATCGGGTGAAGATGAAAGGCGGTAGTGATGAGCAAGCTCAAAGAGAAGCCGTCACCGAAACGGCAGCCGCTCTGGGCTTTATCTCAGCCATTGGCGCAGTGGGCGGCTTTTTTATTCCGCAGGCGTTTGGCATGTCGCTCAATATGACCGGCTCTCCGGTGGGCGCGATGAAAGTGTTTTTAATCTTCTACATCGTTTGTGTGCTACTGACCTGGCTGGTTTATGGTCGGCGGAAGTTCAGCCAAAAATAAGAGATCGATGCCTGACACGTCTTATCAGGCTACAACCGTGTCGCATCCGACAAGGCATCAGATCCCAATTCATTCCTGGAGCAGGAGTTATGTCATGAGTAAACTTTTGGATCGCTTTCGCTACTTCAAACAAAAGGGCGAAACCTTTGCCGATGGTCACGGACAGGTGATGCATAGCAACCGCGACTGGGAGGACAGCTATCGCCAGCGTTGGCAGTTCGACAAAATCGTGCGTTCCACCCACGGTGTTAACTGTACAGGCTCCTGTAGCTGGAAAATCTACGTTAAAAATGGTCTGGTGACCTGGGAAATCCAACAGACCGATTACCCGCGCACTCGCCCTGACCTGCCGAATCACGAACCTCGCGGCTGCCCGCGTGGCGCAAGTTACTCCTGGTATCTCTACAGCGCGAACCGCCTGAAATACCCGCTCATTCGTAAACGACTGATTGAACTGTGGCGCGATGCCCTCAAGCAACACAGCGATCCGGTACTGGCGTGGGCATCGATTATGAACGATCCGCAAAAGTGCCTGAGCTACAAACAAGTGCGTGGACGCGGTGGTTTTATCCGCTCCAACTGGCAGGAGCTAAATCAGCTGATTGCCGCCGCTAACGTCTGGACCATCAAAACTTACGGCCCGGATCGCGTTGCCGGTTTCTCGCCGATTCCGGCGATGTCGATGGTTTCTTACGCTGCCGGAACACGCTATCTGTCGCTGTTAGGTGGCACCTGTTTAAGCTTCTACGACTGGTATTGCGACCTGCCGCCCGCCTCGCCGATGACCTGGGGCGAGCAAACCGACGTACCGGAATCTGCCGACTGGTATAACTCCAGTTACATCATCGCCTGGGGGTCTAACGTACCGCAGACACGTACGCCGGACGCCCATTTCTTTACCGAAGTACGCTACAAAGGCACTAAAACCATCGCCATTACCCCTGACTACTCTGAAGTGGCCAAATTGTGCGACCAGTGGCTGGCACCAAAACAAGGCACTGATAGCGCCCTGGCGATGGCAATGGGCCATGTGATTTTAAAAGAGTTTCATCTCGATAATCCCAGCGACTACTTTATCAACTACTGCCGCCGCTACAGCGACATGCCGATGCTGGTAATGCTGGAACCTCGCGACGATGGCAGCTACGTACCCGGGCGCATGATCCGCGCGTCTGACCTGGTAGATGGACTGGGCGAAAGCAACAATCCGCAGTGGAAAACCGTGGCGGTTAATACCGCAGGTGAACTGGTGGTGCCGAACGGTTCGATTGGTTTTCGCTGGGGAGAAAAAGGCAAATGGAATCTGGAATCTATTGCCGCCGGTACGGAAACCGAATTGTCATTAACCCTGCTTGGTCAACATGACGCCGTTGCAGGCGTGGCCTTCCCCTACTTTGGCGGCATTGAAAATCCGCATTTTCGTAGCGTAAAACATGATCCTGTCCTGGTGCGTCAATTACCCGTTAAAAACCTGACATTAGCCGATGGCAGCACCTGTCCGGTGGTTAGCGTTTATGATTTGGTACTGGCGAATTACGGCCTCGATCGCGGGCTGGAAGATGAAAACAGCGCGAAAGATTACGCTGAAATCAAACCGTACACCCCAGCCTGGGGTGAGCAAATTACCGGTGTGCCGCGCCAGTATATTGAAACCATCGCTCGTGAATTTGCCGATACTGCCCATAAAACGCATGGGCGCTCGATGATTATCCTCGGCGCAGGTGTTAACCACTGGTACCACATGGACATGAACTACCGGGGAATGATCAATATGCTGATCTTCTGCGGTTGTGTCGGGCAAAGCGGTGGCGGATGGGCACACTATGTCGGTCAGGAAAAACTGCGCCCACAAACCGGCTGGTTGCCGCTGGCCTTTGCGCTCGACTGGAACCGCCCACCGCGCCAGATGAACAGCACCTCGTTTTTCTACAATCATTCCAGCCAATGGCGCTATGAAAAAGTCTCTGCTCAGGAGTTACTTTCACCGCTCGCCGATGCCAGTAAGTACAGCGGTCATCTGATTGATTTCAACGTTCGTGCCGAACGTATGGGCTGGCTACCTTCTGCGCCGCAGCTGGGGCGTAACCCGCTCGGGATTAAAGCTGAAGCCGACAAGGCCGGATTATCCCCCACAGAATTTACCGCCCAGGCGCTGAAATCGGGCGATTTACGCATGGCCTGCGAACAACCAGATAGCGGCAGCAATCATCCGCGTAATTTGTTTGTCTGGCGTTCTAACCTGCTTGGCTCCTCCGGCAAAGGCCACGAGTATATGCAGAAGTATCTGCTGGGAACCGAAAGTGGGATTCAGGGTCAGGAACTCGGTGCCAGCGACGGGATCAAACCAGAAGAAGTCGAGTGGCAAACTGCGGCGATTGAAGGCAAGCTCGACCTGCTGGTGACGCTCGACTTCCGTATGTCCAGTACCTGCCTGTTCTCCGATATCGTTCTGCCCACCGCCACCTGGTACGAAAAAGACGATATGAACACCTCGGATATGCATCCGTTTATTCATCCGCTTTCTGCGGCGGTCGATCCGGCGTGGGAATCACGCAGCGACTGGGAAATCTACAAAGGTATCGCCAAAGCCTTTTCGCAAGTGTGCGTGGGCCATCTTGGCAAAGAAACCGACGTGGTATTACAACCACTGCTGCATGACTCTCCGGCAGAACTCTCACAGCCGTGTGAAGTGCTCGACTGGCGCAAAGGCGAATGCGATCTGATTCCAGGTAAAACTGCGCCCAATATTGTGGCGGTGGAACGCGACTACCCTGCTACCTATGAACGCTTTACCTCGCTCGGGCCATTGATGGACAAACTTGGCAACGGCGGTAAAGGGATTTCGTGGAATACCCAGGATGAAATCGATTTCCTCGGCAAACTCAACTACACCAAGCGTGAAGGCCCGGCACAGGGGCGTCCGCTGATTGACACCGCCATTGACGCATCAGAAGTGATTCTGGCGCTGGCACCGGAAACCAACGGTCATGTTGCAGTCAAAGCGTGGCAGGCACTGGGCGAGATCACCGGACGCGAACATACCCATCTGGCGCTGCACAAAGAGGACGAGAAGATTCGCTTTCGCGATATTCAGGCGCAGCCACGTAAAATTATCTCCAGCCCCACATGGTCCGGTCTGGAAAGCGATCACGTTTCCTATAACGCGGGATACACCAACGTTCATGAGTTAATTCCGTGGCGCACGCTGTCGGGACGCCAGCAACTCTATCAGGATCATCCGTGGATGCGTGCTTTTGGTGAAAGCCTGGTGGCTTATCGCCCGCCTATCGACACCCGTAGCGTCAGTGAAATGCGCCAGATACCGCCAAACGGCTTCCCGGAAAAAGCACTTAACTTCCTGACGCCGCACCAGAAATGGGGCATTCACTCAACCTACAGTGAAAACCTGCTAATGCTGACGCTCTCTCGCGGTGGACCAATTGTCTGGATCAGCGAAACCGATGCCCGTGAACTGACCATTGTCGATAACGACTGGGTGGAAGTGTTTAACGCCAACGGCGCGCTGACTGCCCGCGCGGTGGTCAGCCAACGTGTACCGCCGGGTATGACCATGATGTATCACGCTCAGGAACGCATTATGAATATCCCGGGCTCGGAAGTGACCGGAATACGCGGCGGCATTCATAACTCGGTCACCCGCGTTTGTCCGAAACCAACGCATATGATTGGCGGTTACGCGCAGCTGGCCTGGGGCTTTAATTACTACGGCACCGTCGGCTCGAACCGTGACGAATTCATCATGATCCGCAAGATGAAGAACGTTAACTGGCTGGATGATGAAGGTCGCGATCAAGTACAGGAGGCGAAAAAATGAAAATACGTTCGCAAGTCGGCATGGTGCTTAACCTCGATAAATGTATCGGCTGCCATACCTGTTCGGTGACCTGTAAAAACGTCTGGACCGGACGCGAAGGCATGGAGTACGCATGGTTTAACAACGTCGAAACCAAACCGGGCATTGGTTATCCGAAAAACTGGGAAGATCAGGAAGAGTGGCAAGGCGGCTGGGTGCGTGATGTGAATGGCAAGATCCGCCCGCGTCTGGGCAGCAAGATGGGCGTAATAACCAAAATCTTCGCCAACCCGGTGGTGCCGCAGATTGATGATTACTACGAACCTTTCACCTTCGACTACGAACATTTGCATAGCGCACCGGAAGGCAAACATATCCCTACTGCTCGCCCGCGTTCACTGATTGACGGCAAACGGATGGACAAAGTGATCTGGGGGCCAAACTGGGAAGAATTGTTGGGCGGCGAATTCGAAAAACGCGCCCGTGACCGCAACTTCGAGGCCATGCAAAAGGAGATGTACGGGCAGTTTGAAAACACCTTCATGATGTACCTGCCGCGCCTGTGCGAACACTGCCTCAATCCCAGTTGCGTGGCAACCTGCCCAAGCGGCGCTATCTACAAACGCGAAGAAGACGGCATTGTGCTGATCGATCAGGATAAATGCCGTGGCTGGCGTTTGTGCATTAGCGGTTGTCCGTACAAAAAAATCTACTTCAACTGGAAAAGCGGCAAGTCAGAAAAATGTATCTTCTGTTACCCACGAATTGAGTCAGGCCAACCCACCGTGTGCTCAGAAACCTGCGTGGGTCGCATCCGGTATCTGGGCGTGCTGCTTTACGACGCTGACCGCATCGAGGAAGCGGCGAGCACCGAGCGTGAAGTTGACCTCTATGAACGCCAGTGCGAAGTATTCCTCGATCCACACGATCCCTCAGTGATCGAGGAAGCCCTGAAACAAGGTATTCCACAAAATGTGATTGACGCTGCCCAGCGTTCGCCTGTCTACAAAATGGCGATGGACTGGAAACTGGCGCTACCGTTGCACCCTGAATACCGCACCCTGCCGATGGTCTGGTACGTTCCTCCGCTGTCACCGATTCAGTCCTACGCAGATGCGGGCGGTTTGCCGAAAAGCGAAGGCGTGCTGCCCGCCATCGAAAGCCTGCGTATTCCGGTGCAATATCTCGCCAATATGTTGAGTGCCGGCGATACCGGTCCGGTACTGCGGGCGCTGAAACGGATGATGGCGATGCGCCACTATATGCGTTCACAAACCGTGGAAGGCGTTACTGATACTCGTGCCATCGACGAAGTAGGCCTGAGCGTCGCCCAGGTCGAAGAGATGTATCGCTACCTCGCCATTGCCAACTATGAAGACCGTTTTGTCATTCCAACCAGTCATCGGGAAATGGCGGGCGATGCCTTCGCAGAACGCAATGGCTGCGGTTTTACCTTTGGCGACGGTTGCCACGGCTCGGACAGCAAATTCAACCTGTTCAACAGTAGCCGTATCGATGCCATCAACATCACCGAAGTGCGCGACAAAGCGGAGGGCGAATAATGCAGATCCTCAAAGTGATCGGCCTGTTGATGGAGTATCCGGACGAGCTGCTATGGGAATGTAAGGAGGACGCGCTGGCGTTGATCCGCCGCGACGCACCGATGCTTACGGATTTTACCCGTAACCTGCTTAACGCGCCGCTGCTGGATAAACAGGCCGAATGGTGCGAAGTGTTTGACCGTGGACGTACCACATCGCTGCTGCTATTCGAACATGTTCATGCCGAGTCCCGCGATCGCGGCCAGGCAATGGTGGACCTGCTGGCGGAGTATGAAAAGGTCGGCCTGCAGTTGGATTGTCGAGAACTGCCCGATTATCTGCCGCTGTATCTGGAGTACTTAAGCGTACTGCCGGACGATCAGGCGAAAGAAGGCTTGCTCAACGTTGCGCCGATCCTCGCCCTGCTTGGCGGACGCTTAAAACAACGCGAGGCTCCGTGGTATTCGTTGTTTGACGCCCTGCTGCATCTGGCGGGAAGTACACTTTCAAGTGACAGTGTCACAAAACAAGTAAACAACGAGGAGCGCGATGACACCCGCCAGGCACTGGATGCGGTGTGGGAAGAGGAACAGGTGAAGTTTATTGAAGATAACGCCACGGCGTGTGACAGCTCGCCGCTTAATCAATATCAGCGACGCTTTAGCCAGGATGTCGCGCCGCAGTATGTCGACATCAGTGCGGGAGGTGGGAAATGATTCAGTATCTGAACGTCTTTTTTTATGATATCTACCCGTACATTTGTGCGACAGTGTTTTTCCTCGGCAGCTGGCTGCGCTACGACTACGGGCAGTATACCTGGCGCGCCTCCTCGAGTCAGATGCTCGATAAACGCGGGATGGTGATATGGTCGAATCTGTTCCATATCGGTATTTTGGGGATTTTCTTCGGGCACCTGTTCGGCATGTTAACGCCGCACTGGATGTACGCGTGGTTTCTGCCGGTGGCGGTAAAACAGCAGATGGCGATGGTGCTCGGTGGTATTTGCGGTGTATTGACGTTGATTGGCGGCGCAGGACTGCTGTGGCGCAGGCTGACTAATCAGCGTGTGCGTGCAACTTCCACTACGCCGGATATTATCATCATGAGCATTTTGCTGATCCAGTGTCTGCTGGGGCTAAGTACCATACCGTTTTCAGCACAGTATCCTGATGGTAGCGAAATGATGAAGCTGGTGGGTTGGGCGCAAAGCATTGTCACTTTCCGTGGTGGATCGTCAGAAATGCTTAACGGCGTAGCGTTCGTTTTCCGCCTGCATCTGGTATTGGGAATGACCATCTTCCTGCTCTTCCCGTTCACCCGACTGGTGCATGTGTGGAGCGCGCCGTTTGAGTACTTTACTCGTCGGTATCAGATTGTGCGTTCGCGGCGATAATTTTCACCCTGGCCGGATAGCCCTTCGCTCTCCGGCCACTTGCAGGCTATGATAGTTCTCCAGCCACAGGAGAACGTTAATGAAACCGCAGGTGTACCACGTCGATGCTTTTACCTCACAACCGTTTCGCGGCAATTCTGCCGGTGTTGTTTTCCCCGCCGATAATCTCAGTGAAGCGCAAATGCAGCTTATCGCCCGCGAATTAGGTCATTCCGAAACTGCTTTTCTGCTGCACAGCGACGACAGCGATGTACGCATCCGCTACTTTACGCCAACGGTTGAAGTGCCGATTTGCGGTCACGCGACAGTAGCTGCGCACTATGTCCGTGCGAAGGTGCTAGGTTTAGGAAATTGCACGATCTGGCAAACGTCACTGGCAGGAAAACATCGCGTGACTATCGAAAATCACAATGATGATTATCGTATTTCACTGGAACAAGGTCCGCCGGGCTTTGAGCCACCGCTGGAAGGTGAAGCTCGCACGGCAATTATCAACGCGCTTCATCTCACTGAAGACGATATTCTGCCAGGCTTGCCAATTCAGGTGGCAACCACAGGACACTCAAAAGTGATGATCCCACTGAAACCAGAAGTGGATATCGACGCCCTTTCGCCTGATCTTGCTGCGCTGACCGCTATCAGCAAACAGATTGGCTGCAATGGTTTCTTCCCGTTCCAGATCCGCCCAGGCAAAAACGAAACCGATGGTCGTATGTTCTCGCCTGCCATTGGTATTGTGGAAGATCCGGTGACTGGCAATGCCAATGGCCCGATGGGTGCATGGTTGGTACATCACAACGTATTGCCCCACGATGGCAACGTGTTGCGTGTTAAAGGCCATCAGGGGCGCGCATTGGGGCGTGACGGCGTGATTGAAGTGACGGTGATAATTCGCAATAACCAACCGGAGAAAGTCACCATTTCTGGCACAGCGGTGATTTTGTTTCATGCCGAATGGGCAATTGAATTCTGAAACCGTTGCCTGATGCGCTTCGCTTATCAGGTCTATGTATGCCGGATAAGGCGTTTACGCCGCATCCGGCAACCTGACATAAATTATTTTCCCGCCTCCGGGTGCGTATCAAACGCCGCCATCACCATCGCTAACTCATCCACAGTAAAGCCATGTTTCGCATCATCTACGCCCAGACCAAACTGTTCCTGCATCACGGTATATAACGACGCCACATCTGGTAGATTTCGCTGCTCCACCGCGTGCCCATTTTCATAATGGGTAAAATGAAAATTGGTCAGCGTTAGCTTGCCACCGTCCGGCAAATGGCGGCACATCAGCAAATGATGGCGAAAATGCGACTGCGGCCAGTGCGCAGACCAGAAATTGCCCATTACATAATCGCTTTGTTGCTGCTCGCAGAGATCAAAACGGTACATCGACTGCCAGTGCTGATGATGATTAAACTGCAACACCCAATCATCACCCTCCTGTAACAACCGATACTCTCCGTGTGGCGTGATCTGCACGAGATCGGGAACTAAACGAATCGGCGCGGTTAGCGTCTGTCCACCGAAACCGACATCAGCAATCCATTTTTCCCCTTCCAGTTCCACCAACAACAAACGATGGGTGCGCGGCGGTAATGCTGGCGGATTTGATAACACTACGCGCCCTAACAAGCTGCGAACGTTAAACCCCAGCTCGCGTAACACCCGCTCAAACACGCCATTCTGCTCAAAACAGTAACCGCCACGACGGGCTGTCACCAGTTTCTCTTCCAGCGATTGATCATCAAGCTGTATTTCCCTTGGCAGCAAAACGTCGAGGTTTTCAAATGGAATGGTGCAATTGTGTTTCAGGTGCAATGCACGCAGCGTATCAACATTGACCGCAGCAGCTCCCGACCAGTTAATACGGGCAAAATAATGATTCAGAATGGGCGTCATCAGGCGTTTCCCTTAGTGGTTTTCTCAACTTATAACCTGGAATAGACGCCGCACCGGCTATTTTGTGCGATCGCGGACATGCATCACGTTCGCAAATCGCCAATCCCGTTAATTTCGTTACTTATAGCGTTACGAGCTACGCTTTTAAAACACCCTTCTTAGCGAGGCGATACCGTGAGCCGATTTATCCCCGTCGAATTACACCATGCCAGCCGTCTGTTAAATCATGGCCCAACTGTCTTGATCACCAGTTTCGATGAGCAATCCCAGCGGCGTAACATTATGGCAGCAGCCTGGTCAATGCCGGTGGAGTTTGAACCGCCACGCGTGGCGATTGTGGTAGATAAATCGACATGGACCAGGGAGTTGATTGAACGTAATGGTAAGTTTGGCATCGTTATCCCGGGTGTTGCAGCAACTAACTGGACGTGGGCGGTGGGAAGTGTGTCGGGGCGTGATGAAGATAAGTTTAATTGCTATGGTATTCCGGTTGTGAAAGGTCCGGTACTTGGTTTGCCTCTGGTCGAGGAAAAATGTCTGGCGTGGATGGAGTGCCGCTTGCTACCTGCGACTTCCGCGCAAGAAAAATACGACACGCTGTTTGGCGAGGTGGTATCAGCAGCGGCAGACGCACGGGTATTTGTCGAAGGCCGCTGGCAGTTTGATGATGATAAACTCAATACACTACATCACTTAGGTGCTGGCACGTTTGTTACCAGCGGCAAGCGAGTCACCGCGGGCTAAAGAATCATATGCAGCAACCAAGTTGCTTAAGCAATGTTTCAATATGAGTTAAAAGCATACTTTATTTACGATTGTATATTTTTAGTGAAGATTAATTTATCCTCACCAATATCATAGTAATTGCGTATTATAGCTTCATTGATAAAGCCCTGTTTTGTATAAAATGCGCGGGTGGCACTAAAATCGACATAGCTGGAGGTCTCTACTAAAAGTAGTCTTGCGTGATTGGGACAGGTCAAGAAAAAGCAGTTTTGCAGTTTTTTATTTCAGGGCACAGTTGCGAAAATTGAATACCGTATGGACTAATGTGAGAAAATTCCGAGGTATGACTGTTTTGATATAGTGGACAATCAAGCGTCTCGAATTAACAATGAATTTCAGGTGCCAAGCCTTACAATTTGTAGCATGACGGATATAGGACAACATTAGGAAATCGGACAGAAAATTCATTATAATAAAATGACAACTTATCTCTTTCTCTCACGTTCTGTGAAATTTCACAAAAGTATAAACTGAGCCAATATGCCTTTATATATAAAAAATACTCATGTTTATTATTATCGGAAAAAGCCAAGATTTTGTCAAGGCCATCAAAAATATCTTTATCATGATCTATATGTACTCTTGATGATTTCACAATACAGGGAAAGATTACGAAAGCCCGCTCCCCGCAAGGACTGACGCGAGATAGTTTCTGTCCATGGCTGCTTTTCGCATCTTACGTCTTAACCCTGCCTTGAATACCTTATCATTCGTCAAAATATTAATAGCGATGTGCCGTATCCCTGAAAATAATTCTGCGGCGTTTCCTCTTCTTATTTTGCAGTCGTCTTCATTCATTACCACGTCCAGACGCCAGTGCAGCTTATTCTCTACGTGCCAGTGATTTCGGATCGCTGTGGCGAACTTTTCTGCGGTTAAATCAGCAGAACTGATATAATATCTGACCGTCATTTCTGGCTCTTTCTTTTGTTCTGCTATTATTGACCGAAAAGAGACTGCCACGCATAATTTCTTCAGTCCTTTCCATTCAAACGTGAAATCAATAAGTTCATCAGGGACATCGCAAACAATATGAAGACGGATTTCTTCTCTGCCGTGACTCTTTTCACTTATTTCGTAACTGTCATGCTCTGGATTATTTAATTCTTTCAGCGGAAATTTTCCCTCAAAGGCTTTATTTAGTCGTCCCTGATTTCCTTTTACAGCGAATAAATAATCACCGCCCTGTTTTTGTATCTTCTCTGCAATATCTTTCTGGCAACCCATCGCATCAGTTGTGATGATTTTTCCTTTAATATCCAGCATCTTAAGAAGTTCAGGGATAGCTGTAATTTCATTGGATTTCTCATCCGTCCTGATCTGTCCGATGACCAGACTGTGCATTGTTGAGAACGCACTAATGACATGAATCGCTCCCTTGCGGCGACTCTTGTCATAAGAGTGCCGGAGTGTTTTTCCATCAATTGAGATGACGTCTTTATCATCTGAAGAATGACAATCACGCATCCAGTTAATAAAGCACTCGTGAAATTTTGCAGGACTGATACAGGATACAACTCTGGCGATGGTATCGTGAACAGGAATACCATTTTCAAAATCACCATATTGTTTTAAAAAATCGAGATGTGTTTCCCCAAAATCCTCTATACCTTCCCAACCTTCTGCACCCGAAATAACGGCACAAATAGTCAACAGTAGAATATCCGATAATTTATGTTCCACTTTCCAGGCTTGTCTGTAATCGGGGATAATAGAAATATGTTCCATCATTTTTTTAAGTTCCATTTTGTTCTCCTTAATTATGTAAGGAGTATTTGATCATGTATAAGCAATAAAAACAGCTTTAGGTAATGAGGAATATCTCAATTTTTAAACATAAAATGCGAATTATTTAGTACAGAAAGTGAACTTCTGATGATCTTTCCCTGCCCATTGGGTTCATTAAGATCAAGAATAATGGGAATATGCTCAAGAAGACTTTGAATGTTCACCAGACGTCCTTTTCTAATATATTTAATTATTTGGCGATTGAATTTTAATCAAATCAACAAGGTAAAACCAAGATTAAAGTTGTGATGATAATCACAACTTTAATGATCTTCCCCTGATTCCTCCAGTCCTTTTATTTGGTTACTCTAATGGTTTTATTAATTGTGAATTTTTAAATGTCATGCTTAATAAGCCATCAGAAAAATAAAGAAAAAATTTATATATCCTTTTGTTTTTTAATTTCTTTATATACCCATTACTTATATTACCTGACTTGTGATTATCGATTAACTCAGCAGAATCCATAGCGAACACTAAATCATCTACATCAGAAAATTCAACTATCATTTTTTCCCTAATGTTCTCATTTTTATAAATGTCAATAAATAACGTCATGTTAAAATGAGATTCTTTGAATGTCGTTTTTACTTCTAACAAAACCCCATCATGCCAGTCAATTGAACTCACAATGTCAAAATCGCTCATTATATAATCTCCATTATCCGTTTTAATCATGGAGTAACAACGTTTGCAGGTATTGACCACCAAAGAGGTGGTGCAAGTGAAGGTATAAATCGAATCACTCTATATATAACATACCCTGCGCCAATTGTAGCACCAGTTGCAAGAGCCGCATCAGTAGTTGATAGCCCGGAGGTTTTGCATGACAGATCTTTACTTGGTTCTGGCTCGAAACCATATTTTTTTGCACATTTCTTAATGCTATTTGGTGCTGATGAGTAATCCTCACCATGGGACATACCTCCAAATTCCCCCATTACACCACTCCCATTTTTACACTCCCAATGCAAATGTCTTCCGTCACCAACAGCATCGCCATCTATTCGGATTCGACAACCTTTACCACAGTCCTTCCATTTTCCTGAAGTATGAGCTAATCCCAATGGATCAATCCATTGCACAGGATTGTTCATAACATAACTGTACGGGTTTATTCCCCCCGCCAGCCCTATCGGGTCCTGGATGATATACCGCCCCTGCAACGGATCGTAGTACCGGTGACGGTTATAATACAGCCCCGACTCCTCATCGTGTTGCTGCCCTGGCAGACGGTACGGCTGGTGCAGGTGATGCGGGTTTTCCTCATTCAGCAGGTTGCCCCATTCATCATACTCCCCGCTCCACGCCGTATTGCCGTCTTCGCTGATGAGCGCCAGCGGCAGGCCCCGGTGGTCGCAGTGGTAAAGATGAACTTTTCGCGCCGGTGTGTATTCCGGCTCCACCTGTTTTTCCAGTTGCTCCACCGTCAGCCCGCACTGTGCCAGCCACTGGCGGCTTTCACTGCTCACGCGGTCTGCCCGGATTTCCCCCTCCAGCCTGTCCAGCATCCTCACAAGTTCTGCCGGGAACACCACACCGTGGCCGTCCTCGCTTCCTTCCTGCTGCAACTTCTCCGCCAGGCTCCGCCGCTGCGTTTTCTCCCGCTCGCCGTTGTCTGTTTCGATGCGGATGAGTGGTGTGAAGCTTCCCGGCTCGTATACCGTCTGGATCCGGCTCTGTTGTGTCTGTATCGTCGTCAGCCTGTCACCGTCCCAGCCGTACCACGTTACCTCCGGTTTACGCGACAGCGACATCCACCCCGTCAGGTCACGTACCCGCCGCCACACCCGTTTACCCGTCCGGCGGCCCAGCGGGTCGTAGAGGTAGCGGCTCTCCACCTGCGGCTCGCCATGCTGTATCCGCGTGTAGAACACCAGGCGGTGCTGGCTGTCGTAGTGGTGGGTCCGCTCGTCGTCCGTCCGTATCACACCCGCCGGGATGCGGTCCGTCTTCTCCGTCAGCCTGCCGTATTCATCGTGGCGGTAGACATAGTGCGCATCCTCCGCGATGCGGTTATCCGGCCACACTGTGAGTGTACTGTCCGGGTGCAGCTCCGGGTCCGGCAGCCGGTTGCCCGCCGGGTCCGTGGCATACGGGATGCGGATGTCCAGGTCCGGTGCGAGGGTGCGCACGCTCTCCAGCCTGCCCGTGGCGCTGTAGCCGTATTCCCGCGTCTGTCGCGGGCCGCTGATGCGCACCAGGTCGCCGTTGTCATTCCACCCGTAGTCACGGTCATACACCAGGCTGTTCAGGTGCTGACTCTGTAACTGACCTGCGGGGGTGTATGTGCTGGTCAGTTCATATGCGGAATTACTGCCTGCCATGCTGCCGAAGCTGCGCACCGTCTCACGGTGCAGCCTGTCCCGCGTATACTCGACCAGCGGCGTCCCGCCCAGCTTCATTCCCGCCAGGTAACCGCTGCCATACGTCAGCCACTCCACCGGCGGCAGGCTGTCCGGCGTGACGCGGTTTGCCAGCCCCTGTTCGTTGTATGCCTGTTTCGTCTCATGCTGCCACAGCAGTTCCCCCGTCTCCGGGTTCTTCACCGTCTGGCGCTCACTGGTCAGACGGCCTTTATCGTCATAGCCGTAGTGGACCGCCACACGGTGGCCTTCACTGGTATGGCTGAGGGTGGTTAACCACCCGTGCTCATCCTACTGCCACTGCTCTGCCGGGTCGCCGTTCACCGTCCGGTGCGTGATGCGGTCTGCTTCATCGTAGTACCACTGCGTGACCTGCCCCTCATCCTCGCTGCGGATGAGCTGCCCTGTGGCGCTGTACCGGTAACGCTGTGTCCTGCCATCAAAGCCGCGCTGCTCCGTCAGGCGGTCCAGCACATCGTAGGTAAATTCACTCCGGCTGCCGTTCTCGTTGGTCAGCACGGTGATGCGCCCGGCAGCGTCATACCCCATGCTGCGCGTCAGCCCGCCTTCCGTCACACTCACCGGACGCCCGCGTTTATCATATGCGATGGTGCTGCGTTTACCGTCCGGTGATATCGTTGCTGTCAGGTCGCCTGCGGCACTGTACTCATAACGGGTTTCACGCCCCTGCGCATCCTTCTGCCCTGTCAGCCTGCCGCGGCTGTCATAGAGACTATAAATACTGAGACCTTCCTCCCGGTGAACGGCGATTTGTTGACCGTACCGGTCATACTCATACCGCGTCATGTACCCCGAGCAGTCCGTGAAGGTCCGAAGCTGACCGTACCGGTTTCGCGTTATTCTCCGCGTTACCCCGATTCCGTCTTCCACCGCGCCGGGCAGGCTACTGCGGGGGGGAGTCATAAAACCAGCGCGTAATGTTACCGTTGCGCGAGGTCTCTTCTGCCAGTCGGCCCTGACGGTCATATTTCCGGCTGCTGCGTAAACCATCCGGATATGTCACTGAAGTCAGTTACAACTGGCTGTTATAGCCATACCGCACCGTCCTGCCGTCCGGCAGTATCACTGAAGTCAGCTTTCCAGACGCCATATGCAGCCGGTACACCGTCCGCCGCCCCGCCGCATCCGTCTGCGCCTTCAGCCTCCCCGCCTCATCATACTCGCTGCGGGTGATGCTCCCGTCCGCATGCTCCTTCTTCACCACCCGCTTCAGGCCACCTTCGCCTTCCGTGTACAGCACCTCCCGCCGGTTCAGGCTGTCCGTGATGGTCACACGGTCCTGCCCGTACTCAAAGCGGTAGTCCAGTCCCTCCGGGTTGACCTGCTCCGTCACCCGACCGGTATCATCATACCGGTAGCGGCTCTCCGGCCTCCCTGCATAATGGTGCGCCACCATCCGCCCGGCGTGCTCCGCATCATAAGTAAACCCGCGCACCTGCGTCCCGCTGCGGTCATACACCGCCCGCAGTTCTCCGCTGGCCGTGTACGTGTAGCGCGCCAGCGGCGCAGTCGGCTGTTCATCCGGGTATGCCGGGTCGTGTGTCAGCCACACCGCCTCCAGCCGGATACCGTTATCGGCACCGTATTCTGTACCGGCGGGCAGCGTGTCGGGGAAAGCTGAAGAAGAGGAAGCAGAACGGGGACCTGCAGGGGAAGATAAAGACGTGGCGCGCTGTTTACGGAAGGCTTCCGCCCGCTGCGCCTGCGTGGTCAGCGCCAGGTGAAAACGACGGCCCGCGCCGTCCGTCACCCTGGTGATTTCGCCAGCCAGTTCGCCTGCGGCCTCGCGGTGGAAAGCCAGTGAAAGCCCGAAACCGTCCACCACGCCCGTCAGCACCCGGTATGCAGGCGGCTCCGGCGGCAGCACTTCGTCCGCCTCCGGCACCCGCTCCGGCCAGCCGAGTATCCACCACGGCCCCTGAAGGCTGTTTGCCGCCAGGTACACATGCGGACTCAGGCGAACATCTTCCGGCAGCACCTGCCAGAGCGCGCTTAGCGGCTGCGAACTGTGCTGCTCCGCCACCCCGCCCCGCGCCAGCCAGAACGACTCACTGCGGCTGTAACTTATCTCGCCGGGAAACAGGGGTTCAAAGTGAATACTCCTGCCGCCACTGTCGTTGAGTATCAGGCCTTCATCGCGTATCTGTAAGCGGATATCGAAGGGGGCTTTCCAGCCGGGACCAAACACCCCCACCGGCGCGGGTGTCCTGGTTCGGTAGCTGCTGTAAGCGCGAGAAAGAATAAACGGCAGCGGGCCGGGCAGCGCAAGGTCCGTCTCGCCCGGCAGCACCTTCGCACCCAGTAGCGGGTTCACCGGGTTAGCATAGGTAATCCCTCCCGGACACACCGAGCAGGCCACTCCTGTCGGCGCACCTATCAGCCCCCCTGCTGAACCCTGCACAATATCCAGTCCCTTGCGGGTCATGTCACCCTGCCGCGCCGCCGGTTTTCCGCTCATGGTTTATTCCTTTTCTTTTACCTTACATGTCCATACAAATAGTTACCTATACTGTCTTTGAATATTGCCCTACCATTTAAAGCCCACCTATTTCTTGCGACAGAAAAGGGATTTCTTTTTTAATCCAATCTATCATTTCATTTTTTTCAAAACATACGTTAATGCCATTCACACTTCCACATTCACCAAAACCATCAAAATAAATTTCACATTTATTATTTTTATTCGAAACAATGTCAACCCCCCATCTTATATCGTTATTCTCCTCCTTCCTGAAATACTTCATTTGCAATAAATCAATTATCTCACCAGCATAAAAATCGCTAACCCCATTCACCACCACTTTATGTTTGTATATTCTCTTGAGACCTTCCTTGCTAAGCGGGGTTAAGGTGGTAACATATGCTGGAAGATTAATTATTTCTATCGTTTTCACACTATCTATTCCACACAATTCATTCACTCGCCCCATCCCCAATACCGAAGCAGAAAATAGAGACAATAAAACCATCAAATATTTCATCATAAAAAAATATCACTATTCTGGCGTGCCATTTATTGTTGCCGTCTGCGTTGGTGTATTCACACGATAATACACTCCATTATATGCTGTTCTGGTACACTCACCTAAAGTTTTCGCCGCATGCTGTTCAATTAAAGTGATAACTCTCGCCTCTTCTTTATTTTTATATTGTTCATCCGCACGTCTCACAAGCCCCATATAACCATCCTTATCAATAAGATATAAGTGCGCATGAGCAAACTCATGCCCCAAACCTAATGCAGGTGATTGTGATTTCGATTTTAAATCAGTTGAACAAAATAAAGCCGCCTTACCATTCCAATATATAGTCATTTTATCCGGGTCAAATCTAACGTCGGTTTCATCAATATACTCTATCTTTATGGTTTCTTCAGAGCTTGATAAAAAATCTATAGCTTCTTTCATTCGTGAATCTTGTTTTAAATACTCAACAGCCTGATTAAAATCACTTGGATCACCGTTAACATGGAATTTTAAACCCAAAGAATCTATAAACCGAACAGGGTTTAATGGATATTTATACAGATTCCATTCACCTCTTAGCCCGATTGGATCCTGGGTGATATACCTCCCCTGTAGCGGGTCATAGTACCGGTTCCGGTTATAGTACAGTCCTGATTCCTCATCATGCTGCTGCCCCGGCAGACGGTATGGCTGGTGCAGGTGATGCGGGTTCTCCTCATTCAGCAGGTTGCCCCATTCATCATATTCCCCACGCCATTCCGTTGCTCCTTCGGTACTGATGAGCGCCAGCGGCAGCCCCCGGTGGTCACAGTGATAAAGATGAATTTTTCGCTCAGGTAAATAAACCGGCTCTATCTGTGCCGCCAGCCGCTCCACCGTCAGCCCGCACTGTGCCAGCCACTGGCGGCTTTCACTGCTCACGCGGTCTGCCCGGATTTCCCCCTCCAGCCTGTCCAGCATCCTCACAAGTTCTGCCGGGAACACCACACCGTGGCCGTCCTCGCTTCCTTCCTGCTGCAACTTCTCCGCCAGGCTCCGCCGCTGCGTTTTCTCCCGCTCGCCGTTGTCTGTTTCGATGCGGATGAGTGGTGTGAAGCTTCCCGGCTCGTATACCGTCTGGATCCGGCTCTGTTGTGTCTGTATCGTCGTCAGCCTGTCACCGTCCCAGCCGTACCACGTTACCTCCGGTTTACGCGACAGCGACATCCACCCCGTCAGGTCACGTACCCGCCGCCACACCCGTTTACCCGTCCGGCGGCCCAGCGGGTCGTAGAGGTAGCGGCTCTCCACCTGCGGCTCGCCATGCTGTATCCGCGTGTAGAACACCAGGCGGTGCTGGCTGTCGTAGTGGTGGGTCCGCTCGTCGTCCGTCCGTATCACACCCGCCGGGATGCGGTCCGTCTTCTCCGTCAGCCTGCCGTATTCATCGTGGCGGTAGACATAGTGCGCATCCTCCGCGATGCGGTTATCCGGCCACACTGTGAGTGTACTGTCCGGGTGCAGCTCCGGGTCCGGCAGCCGGTTGCCCGCCGGGTCCGTGGCATACGGGATGCGGATGTCCAGGTCCGGTGCGAGGGTGCGCACGCTCTCCAGCCTGCCCGTGGCGCTGTAGCCGTATTCCCGCGTCTGTCGCGGGCCGCTGATGCGCACCAGGTCGCCGTTGTCATTCCACCCGTAGTCACGGTCATACACCAGGCTGTTCAGGTGCTGACTCTGTAACTGACCTGCGGGGGTGTATGTGCTGGTCAGTTCATATGCGGAATTACTGCCTGCCATGCTGCCGAAGCTGCGCACCGTCTCACGGTGCAGCCTGTCCCGCGTATACTCGACCAGCGGCGTCCCGCCCAGCTTCATTCCCGCCAGGTAACCGCTGCCATACGTCAGCCACTCCACCGGCGGCAGGCTGTCCGGCGTGACGCGGTTTGCCAGCCCCTGTTCGTTGTATGCCTGTTTCGTCTCATGCTGCCACAGCAGTTCCCCCGTCTCCGGGTTCTTCACCGTCTGGCGCTCACTGGTCAGACGGCCTTTATCGTCATAGCCGTAGTGGACCGCCACACGGTGGCCTTCGCTCAGGTGGCTGATTTCTCTCAGCCAGCCGTGGCCATCATACTGCCACTGCTCTGCCGGTTCGCCGTTCACCGTGCGGTGAGTGATACGGTCCGATTCATCGTAGTACCAGAGGATGACAAGCCCCTCATCTTCACTCTGCGTGAGTTTTCCGGTCAGGTCATAATGATAACGTTGCGTCCGCCCGTCAAAGCCGCCCTGCTGTACCAGGCGGTCCAGCGCATCGTAGCTGAAGTCGCTGTGACTGCCGTTCTCGTTGGTCAGGCTGATGACACGTCCTGCCGCGTCATACTCCATACTGCGCGTCAGCCCGCCCTGCGTGGTGCTGACCGCCTTTCCCCACGCATCGTACTGTGTCTCGCTCCGGTTGCCGTCCGGGGTGATAACGGCAGTCAGGTCGCCTGCGGCGTTGTACTCATACTGCGTTTCACGGCCCTGTGCGTCTTTCACCGAGGTTAACCGGCCACGGTTGTCATAGTGGCGGTAAAGGCTGATGCCTTCCTCGCGGTGGACCGCCGTCATCTGGCCGAAGCGGTCATACTCATAGCGGGTCTGGTAGCCCGAGCAGTCGGTGAACGCCAGCAACTGACCGTAGCGGCTCCAGGTCATCTGCCGGGTGCTGCCCGTCGCATCTGTTGTCGTGGCCGGTAATTCACTGTGCGGATTATCATAAGCATACCGGATGACGTCCCCACTGCGCGATGTCTCCGATACCAGCCTGTCCCGCTCATCATACGCCCGGCGGCTCTCCAGCCCGTCCGGGTACACCACCGCCGTCACCAGGTTCCCGTCGTTATAGTAAAATTTCGTCTCCCGCCCGTCCGGCGTGGTGATGTCCGTGATGTCGCCTGACACCACATTCAGACCGTACTCTGTCCGCCGTCCCGCCGCGTCCGTCTGCGCCGTAAGCCGCCCCACCGGGTCATACCCGCTGCGCGTGACGCTGCCGTCCGCCAGTTCTTTTTTCACCACCCGCTTCAGCCCGGCCCCGCCTTCTGTATGCAGCACCTCACGCCGGTTCAGGCTGTCCGTGACGGTGATGCGGTCCTGCTCATACTGGTAGCGGTAACTCAGGCCTGCCGGGTTCAGCTGCTCCACCACCCGCCCCGCATCGTCGTAGCGGTAGCGCATCTCCGGCCTTCCCGCGTAACGGTGCGCCACCATCCGGCCCGGGTGCTGCGCGTCATACGTGAAAGCGCGCACCTGCGTATTGCTGCGGTCATATACCGCCAGCAGTTCACCGGCTTCCGTATACGTGTACCGCACCAGTGGCGCACCGGGCAGGCTCTCCGGGTATGCCGGGTCGTGCATCAGCCACACCGCCGAAAGACGGATGCCCCTGTCGGGGCCGTATTCGGTACCGGGCAGTGTGTCGGGGAACGCTGAGGCTGAAAGAGGGCGGGGGGTGTCAGGGGAAAATAAGGAAGCGGTGTGCTGTTTACGGGCCTCTTCCGCCCGCTGCGCCTGCGTGGTCAGCACCAGACGGAACTCCCGCCCGGCACCGTCCGTCACGCCGGTGGGCGCGCCAATTCTTACACCTGCCGAACCCTGGACAATGGGACCGCCATACTGAGTCATATCTCCCTGACGCGCCGCTGGTTTTCCGCTCATGATTCAATTCCTTCTTCTGTTTATTTTTAATGCTTGTTTGTTACTGAATACCGAACAGGTACGGGATCAGTACTCTCTCATATCCGGCGTATCCTGCTTTTCATCAGGGGTCTTCGGTGGGGATTTCGAGGCTGCACAGTTCCAGTTAATCAACAGTGAGTCACCATTAACCTGCTCCTTACCCTGCAAATGAATTTTTGTGCCGTTGAGAAAAATTTGTCCGTCCTTAGTCAGCACCAGCCTTGCCTTACCACAGCAGAGTTCCAGATGCTCACCGGCGGAGTAAATCGCGGTCTGCCCGGTATCATCCTTTTTCGTTTTACCAACGGTGAAGGTAACGTTATTTCCGACTTTGACGTCATAACCCAGCCCGACCATCAACGATTTATGCAAACCGATCTACGAGGACTGCATCAGGGCCACCGAGGTGTTCATAATGCCACCTACCGTCGTCTGATACGCCACGCCCACAGTCAGCGCACGAACAAGTCCAATCGTTTCCACCTGAACAGAGCCCACTTTAATGATCTGGTTACTGCCCACCGTCTCTATCTGGTTAACACCCACCGTCTGTATCTGATTGTTGGTAACCGCAATCATCTGATTGTTGCCAATGGTCTCAGCATGGTTGTTTATCACATCCGTGGTGCGGTTATTCAGCACCTCGGTGTTCATGTTCTTCTGCGCGTGGATGTAGACCTGTTCTTTCCCTGTCGCATCGTCAAACTTCAGTTCATTAAACCCGCTGCCCTTATAGGTTTTCGAACGAATGGTCATCTGCGTCTTTGTTCCCGGCAGGCTGCCGGGGGTGCGGTTTTCCTGGTGGTAGGTACGCCCCATAATAATCGGCTGGTCCGGATCGCCGTTGAGGAAGTCCACAATGACTTCCTGACCCACACGCGGTATCGCCAGGTTGCCAAAGCCGGTGCCTGCCCACGCCTGTGCCACACGGATCCAGCATGAACTGTCCTGGTTTGACGGGTTATAGCGGTCCCAGTTAAATTTCACCCGCACGCGGCCATGTTCATCACAGAAGATTTCTTCTCCTGCCGGTCCCGTCACGACGGCGCTCTGCGGGCCGTCCACCAGCGGTTTCAGCAACGGCTGTGGCCGCCATGTTCTGTCTGCCGGTATTACCGCAAAGTGGTTATTCAGCGTGGTACCTGAACCCCTGCGTCCCGGCACCGCCTGCGGCTGCTCGCCGTGCAGTTCACTTGCCACCACCTGCCATTCCCGGTTCAGGTTCGCCTGCGGATGCCCCGTCAGCGCAATTCGCCGTCCCGGCCATATCTCCGGCGAACGGCTTGTTCCGCGCGCCACTTCTGCGTTGTTTCGCCAGCCATCCATCTGCCAGCAGGCAAAGTTCTGCCCGTGGGCACCCTTGAAACGTCCGGGGTAGTCATACACTTCATACTGTGTGCGCTGGTAATCCTGGTGCTGGCCTTCCTGATCAAAACGCCCTGCCCAGCCGGGTCGTTTAAAGGTGTAGTCTTTGGTCACCACGGAAGATGGGCGGATTTGTGCGCTGTAGAGGAACTGGCTGATGCATAGGGTGCTCACCTCGGTACGGGTGTTCGGATTCCAGGGGATCTCAAAGGACTCCGGCAGATAACGCACGGTGTCGCACAGGACCAGGCTCTGGTCGGTACTTTTTTGCGCGTGCTCCTCATAAAAGAAGATGCCTTCCTCCGCCGCCATCCGGCACAGGAAATCGTAATCGGTTTCGCCGTACTGGACACAAAACTCACGGGAAGGATGCGGCTCGCTGAACAGCGGACTCCACTCGGTCACCCCGTTTTCTTTCAGGATCGTCGCGAGTATGCTTTCGATGTCCTCATTCTGGAAGATACGGAAGTTCTGGCGCAGCCCTGTGCGCCACAGCGGTGGGCACACCTTCATGCTGTACAGCATCTGGTTTTTGTCGTTCTCCCCCAGTTCAAACCAGGTCACCACACCTTTCACCCGGCGCTGTACGTCATCGCCCTGCCATACCGTCAGGTAGGCCATTTTGTCCAGCACCTGCGCAAATTCAAGGGAGAGAAACTGCTGGCTGACCAGAGAGAGATCGAGGGAAAAGAGCGAAGAGAGTGACTGGTTCAGATGAAAGGAGACCACCGCAAACGCGTCCGGTGGCAGGCCGTCCACTTCCAGCGTGAAACGTAATCCGGTTGACATAGCAACCTCCGGGTTTAAGGAAAAACAGACAGTTCGCTGTTAAAGCGGCTGTAACAGTACAGTGTTACGCTTGCGTTCAGGCACGCTACCGCCGAAGTTTCCGGCATCCGCCATCTCCCGTGAACGTAACCCCTTACTGACAACCTTTCTTTTTACGGCGTAATACAAAAACAGCATCCGGCCTAATAGCCGGATGCTGTTGGCTTAACTTATGCTTCCAGCGGTGCGCGCCAGTCGTCGGCACCGGAGGTGCCAGACTTGACGTGTTCCCACTCTATTTTGCGGTAGGCCAGTGAAACTTCGAGCAACTGGGTGAACTCGCGTTTCGCCGGATCCTGGCAATGCGGCATATGCAGTTTCATATCGACAATCGTCGAATCGGTCAGGCGGGTGGTGAAATAATGCTCCTGTTTGCCTTCCACAGAGGTACGCCACCAGTGAAGTTCAGTGGTTGGCAGCATTTCGCCGGAGGCCAGTGCGTTGTACATCAGCGGAACAGCTTTGTTCAGCGCCACGGTAAAAATGAACGGCTTGTGAGCACGCTGACCCGCAGGCTGGCCGGACTGAGGATCGGTCGGGACAGTAACGTTATGCAGGAATTCCTGCACCAGCATCTCGTCTTCGTGCCCCTGCACATAGATGTTGCCGACAGAATCAGCGGTAAATGCACCTGCAGTAATATTTCCCTGGGTCTGACCTGTGATGGAGATATAACACGGTGTTGGCATTTGTAAACTCCTTGTTAACGTGGTTAATTACTACTTACAATGACCTGCCGTTAATCCCAGACAGGCAGATGCAGCTCACTTCACGGAACCGCATCATTTTTCAGTATTTTTTACATACAAACCGAGCTAGAATTTACGGTTGTCGTAAAAACTATTTTTAAAATCATTAAATCTCTTATTCAGCAATAAGTTAATAATATATATCTGGATAACCATACCCAACTATTCAAAGTCCGTATTGCCTCCATAAAATGGCCAAAGCTGAATCATGAATAAATATTGTATTTATCCTTTCTGAATTATCATTTTGATAATTTTTGAGATATTCCTTAAAAATACCCACTTAATCAATCACAAAACAAATATATAAACAAGCAATCATCAGATTAGCTTATGTTTAATGAAATTATTGTATAATTCAATAAGTTACATAAAAGCTATATATTTAAATTATTGCCATAATACACCTGACGCGAATTGCACAGGTTCACACAATCTATTTAACGCTTGCAGAATACCCCTCTTTACGATCGATAAAAAGTCCTTTTCTTATTTATTTTGAAGCGTAGAATGCGGGGTGATGAAGGAGTGGTGATTTTATTTTCACCGCCATTATGGCGGCATTGCCGATATTTTTTTGCGGTACAAATATGCCGTGTTCATGGCCTGTACGAGATAACATGACGGATCACTTTTATGAGCAAAAAATTTGAAGGCAGCGTCGCGCCTCGCGAGCGTATAAATATATCCTATGTCCCGAAGACGGACGGCCAGACGGCTGAAGTAGAGCTTCCGCTTAACATGCTCGTTGTCGGCGATACCGGAAATACGCAGGAGACATCCCCACTGGATGAACGTCAGGCAGTTTCCGTTAACAAGCACAATTTCGGTGCAGTAATGGCTGAAGCAGCCATTGGCCTCAATTTTACCGTCCCCGCCACGCTGAAGGGAAGCACAACGGACGATGAACTGAATGTGGCGCTGAATATCAAGTCACTGGATGATTTTTCACCGGACAGCGTGGCCCGGCAGGTTCCGGAAGTGAATAAATTGCTGGAACTGCGTGAAGCACTGACTGCGCTGAAGGGGCCGATGGGCAACCTTCCGGCATTCCGTACCCAGCTCCAGGCATTGCTGGAAAATGAGGAGTCCCGCGAGCAGTTGCTTAAAGAAATCGGCCAGGTGAGTGGGAAATAACCACCACTATTTCATTAAACAGGGTTATCCAGACATGGCGGCACACAAAAATATCTCCGGGAAACACCCCCTCTCTGACGAAGACATTTTGCAGGCGGTTTACCGGGTATGTTTCAGCCCGTCCGGTGAAATCAACCGGGATGGCGTGGATGCGCTGATTACAACACTGGATCGCCGTATCAGTGATCTATTGGATGAGATTATCCATCTTTGTGAGTTTCAGCAGAGCGCGCCGTACTGACGGCGCGTACTTCACTGACGGCGAAAACCCGGTTTCAGAAACACAGCTAAAACAGAAGGATTTTCAGTATGTCTTTACAGGAAGAGGAACTCGTTTCCAGTCATGCCGGGCAGACTGATCAGGCGTCGTCGCTGCTTGATCAAATCATGGCACAGACCCGTATTCAGCCCGGTTCGGAAGGTTATGACGTTGCCCGCCAGGGTGTGACAGCCTTTATTGCCAGCATCCTGCAATCCACTGCATCTGCCGAACCGGTCAATAAACTGGCCGTGGACAGCATGATTGCAGATATAGATGAACGCATCAGCCGCCAGATGGATGTCATCATCCATGCGCCTGCCTTTCAGCAGGTCGAGTCGTTCTGGCGCTCACTGAAAACCATGGTGGATCGCGTTGATTTCCGTGAAAACATCAAGGTCAACGTGCTTCATGTCACGAAGCAGGAACTTCTGGAAGACTTTGAATTTGCCCCAGAAATTATTCAGTCCGGATTTTATAAACACGTTTATTCGTCCGGATTCGGACAGTTTGGTGGTGAACCCATCGCTGCCGTGCTGGGCGCTTATGAGTTCAAAAATACCGCTCCTGACATGAAACTGCTGCAATACGTCAGTGCTGTGGGCGCAATGGCGCACGCACCGTTCCTCTCCTCCGTTTCCCCGGAGTTTATGGGGCTGAACTCGTGGACCGAACTGCCTAATATCAAAGATCTTTATGCCATCTTTGAAGGTCCGGCCTACACCAAATGGCGCGCCCTGCGTGACTCGGAAGATTCGCGCTATTTAGGGCTTACGGCACCCCGCTTCCTGCTTCGCCAGCCTTATTCACCAACAGATAACCCTGTTAAGAACTTTAACTATCACGAAGATGTCAGCCGGAACCACGAAGATTATCTGTGGGGTAATACGGCCTGGATGCTGGCGTGCAATGTCGCAGACAGTTTTGCCAAATACCGCTGGTGTCCAAATATCATCGGTCCGCAAAGCGGCGGCGCAGTGAAAGATCTGCCGGTGCATCTGTTCGAAACGATGGGTCAGATTCAGGCCAAAATCCCAACCGAGGTGCTGGTCACCGATCGCCGCGAATTTGAACTGGCTGAAGAGGGTTTTATCACCCTTACCATGCGTAAAGACTCTGATAATGCAGCCTTTTTCTCTGCAAACTCGGTACAAAAACCGAAGCACTTTCCGGGCAAAGACGCAGAAACCAACTATAAGTTGGGTACGCAGCTTCCTTATCTCTTCATCATCAATCGGTTAGCGCACTACATCAAGGTGTTGCAGCGTGAACAACTGGGGTCATGGAAAGAAAGGAGCGACTTAGAGAGGGAGCTTAATACCTGGATCCGTCAGTATGTTGCCGACCAGGAAAACCCGCCTGCGGACGTGCGCAGCCGCAAGCCTCTGCGTGCTGCCAGAGTTGAGGTTATGGATGTGGAAGGCGAACCCGGCTGGTACCAGGTCGCGCTGAGCGTGCGGCCCCATTTTAAATTTATGGGGGCAAACTTTGAGCTATCCCTGGTTGGCCGGTTAGACAGGGAGTAACACGCCATGATACCGGATCGGGAAAGAACCACAGGTTCTCTTTTTGAGCGTATGGAAGCCTCACCGGCCAGAAACTGGCAAGGAAGCAGTATTCATGCGCTCAGGCAGTCCATTCGCCAGAACCTGCGAAACATTCTTAATACCCGGTCCGGTAGTTGCCGGGGTGCGCCTGAACTGGGCATTGATGAACCTGCAGGGGCTGAAAACTTCCGCGAATCAATGAGTCTGGCCATCGCGCAATGTATAGAACGCTATGAACCCCGGATCTCACACGCTGAAGTGCAGGCTGTGGTTTCATCCGCCGCCAGCCCGCTGGATATGACGTTTCATATTACAGCCAGGGTGACATTTAACGAAACGCATGAAGTGCTTGAATTTGATATGGCACCGAATGGCAGCCAGCATTATCGGGTGGACTGACAGATGGAATTTGAAGAACGCTATTTCCGGGAAGAACTCGATTACCTGCGCCAGCTCAGCAAGCTGCTGGCAACGGAAAAACCCCATCTTGCCCGCTTCCTGGCCGAAAAAGATGCGGATCCGGATATTGAACGCCTGCTGGAAGGCGTGGCTTTTCTTACCGGCAATCTCCGCCAGAAAATTGAGGATGAATTCCCAGAACTGACGCACGGGCTTATTAAGATGCTCTGGCCTAATTACCTGCGTCCGGTTCCGGCAATGACCCTTATTGAATATACGCCGGATATGGATAAGTCTTCTGTGCCGGTGTTAATCCCCCGTAATGAGCAGTTTACAACCAAAGCCGGGGAAATCAGAGTCGATGAAGTGCTGCCCTCCGATGCTAAAAAGGAGGAGCCGCCTCCCTGTACCTTCACCCTCTGCCGGGATATCTGGCTGCTGCCCGTTCGCCTGGAGCAGATTGAAAACCGCAGTACGACCCGTAATGGTGTTATCAACATCACCTTTTCGGTCGCACCGGGAACGGACTTCCGCACGCTGGATCTGAACAAACTTCGCTTCTGGCTCGGCAATGACGACAACTATACCCGTGACCAGCTTTATTTATGGTTCTGTGAATACTTGCAGGGTGCCGACCTGACTGTGGGTGAACAGCATATTCGCCTGCCTGAGTTTATGCTGAAAGCTGTCGGTTTTGAGCCGCAGGATGCCATGCTGCCCTGGCCGAAAAACCTCCACAGCGGCTACCGGATCCTTCAGGAGTATTTCTGTTACCCGGATGCGTTTCTCTTTTTTGATCTTTGTGGTTGCCCGGCGTTGCCTGACGGATTGCAGGCTGAATCCTTTACCCTGCAACTGCGTTTTTCGCGCCCATTGCCCGTGGACATCCGGCTGCGCCGCGATTCTCTGCGCCTGTATTGCGCACCTGCCATTAATTTATTTATCCACCATGCAGAAGCCATCACGCTGGACAACCGGCGGGCAGACTATCCGCTGGTTCCCAGCCGCCACTATCCGGAACATTACGATGTCTTTTCCGTTAACGGCGTGGTGAGCCAGGTGCAGGATATGTTCAGGAAAAAAGATCTGGGGCGTCCTGTTTCGACGCAGGCCGCGCGCCAGTGGCCTGCCTTTGAAAGTTTCAGCCATCAGATGGAATACAGCCGGAAGCGGGAAGTGGTGTACTGGCATCACCGGACCAAAACATCCCTGTTCCATCGCGGCTTTGATCATACCCTTGCTTTTATACATGCTGATGGCAGTTATCCGTCAGACGAATCGCTGCTCAGTAATGAAGTGGTTTCGGTATCGCTGACCTGTACCAACCGTGAGCTTCCGTCACAAATTCGTTCCGGCGATATCACCGGCACAACCGGTAAAAATGCGGCTGTTGCTTCATTTCGCAACATTACCCGCCCGACGCAACCGCTCTGGCCGGTCATTGATGGCAGCCTGCACTGGTCCCTGCTCTCCGCCATGAACCTGAATTATCTGTCATTACTGGATACGGACGCGCTGAAGCAGGTCATCGCCAACTTTGATCGCCACGCAATCCATCATCCGCAGACGGCGCGGCTGTCACAACAAAAGCTGGATGCCATTGAGCGTCTGGAGACCCGCCCTGTCGATCGCCTGTTTACGGGCATTCCCGTCCGGGGGCTGGCCTCCACGCTGTATCTGCACCCGGAGCCGTTTGTCTGTGAAGGGGAAATGTATCTGCTTGGTACGGTGCTTTCGCATTTTCTGTCGCTGTACGCCAGCGTTAACTCATTCCACATGCTGACCGTTGTGAACACAGAAAGCCAGGAGACATGGAAATGGACGGAAAGAACCGGGCAGCATCCTCTTATCTGAGTCCGGGAAATCCCCCGGCAGATAAAGAGCAGAATGATCCGCTGGCACAGGTTTTTCATAACGCCTGCTCTTACAATTTTTTTGCCATGGCGGAGCTGTTGCACCGCCTGGCACAGGGTGAAAAGGGGACGCTGGAATTATCCCTGCGCGACGATCCGGCACAGGAAACCCTGCGTTTCAGCGCCGATGCCAGCCTTGCGTTTCCCCTGAGTGATATCAGTGCGCTGAAACGGGATACGTCAGGGTCATTCAGGATGACCACCACCTTTATGGGGTTACAGGGGAGCCAGTCGCCTCTCCCCGGTTATTACCTCGATCACCTGGCCTGGAAAGCGGTACATGAACAAAGTCCGGTAGGTGATTTTCTGGATATGTTCAGCCACCGCCTGACCCAGTTTGTCTGGCATATCTGGCGTAAGTACCGCTATCACATCAGTTTTCGTAACGGCGGTGTGGATGCGTTCTCGCAGCGCATGTACTCCCTTGTCGGGCTGGGCCACCGCCACCTTCGCGATAAGCTGGCGATTAATCACAGCAAAATGCTGGCGTATTCCGGGATCCTGGCAAATCCGGGACGATCCCCGGAAATCATCTGCGGTCTGGTGTCCCACTGCTTTGATTTGTCAGACGTGATGCTGCAAAACTGGCAACGTCGCAAGGTGGATATTGAACCGGATCAGCAAAATAGCCTGGGGAGCTATTCACTTAAAAATGGCGAAAAACTGGCAGGAAGATCGGTACTGGCCAACTTTGTTCTGGGTACACGGGTGCCCGATCTCAGCGGAAAATTCCAGCTCAGTATTACCAGCCTGACCCGAAAACAGTTCCTCTCTTTTCTGCCGTCCGGCGAAAACTTCCTGCCACTGACGATGTTTGTGTCCTTCATCCTGCGCGATCAGCTTGCCTGGGACTTACATCTGGGGCTGGCGCCGGAGCAGGTGGGCGCAATGCGCCTGGGCGATAACAAAAGTGCGCTGCTGGGCTGGACCAGCTTCCTCGGCACACCGGAAGAACGACCCTCAGTCACCATCAGGGTACGGTCGTAAATTATGATAATCACGGAGCAGAATATGCCGGAAGAGAAACTACAGACGCTTTCATTGCAGGTCATTAACGGCAGTGAGCTGGAAAGCGGGCGGGCGGCGCGCTGTCTGTTCACACAGCAGGGAAATGTCGGCCATGGCCCCGAATGCCACTGGTCGGTACAGGATCGTCAGCAGAGCATTCCGGCTCAGGCTTTTACCGTTATCCTGCACGATGGCACATTTTGTCTGCGCCCGCAGACGGCACAACTGTGGCTGAACCAGGCAAAAGTCACAGCAACATCAGACCTGATACAGCTGCGCCAGGGCGATGAGATCCAGATAGGGCGTCTGATGGTGAGGGTTCATCTGAACCGGGGAGATATCCCCCATTACGATGAGGAAATGGCCACTCCCGAAACCATCGTCACCAATCGCGATATGCTCACGGATACCCTGCTGTCAACGGAGGGTGCGCCACACTATCCGGGAATGACTCACCGGCATCAGCTTGCAGACACCGTGGTAAACGGTTTTTCTGCCGATCCACTCCAGGCACTTCAGTCCGAAAGCCTGATTACCACGGGCGATCCGCTTTCAGGCATTGCGGCTGTCCGGCCATCGGCACCGCTGTCCGATCCGGCAAGTAATGGGGGGATCAATACGCCGTTTATGAATCTGCCGCCCATTTATGCCAGCCCCGGCGATCGTAATGATGACGTCTCTGTGGCAGAAATGGCGCAACGCCACCTTGCGGTCACCCCCTTACTGCGCGGTCTCGGCGGTTCGCTTACCGTGAGCAATTCCGACGATGCGGATGATTTTCTGGAAGAGGCCGGACGCACGTTACAGGCCGCAATAAAAGGTCTGCTCGATTTGCAGCAACAGCGTAACAGCCTCTCAGACAAACATTTGCGCCCGCTGGAAGATAACCCGCTGCGCCTGAACATGGATTACGCCACCGCGCTCGACGTGATGTTTGCCGAAGGTAAAAGTCCGGTACATCTGGCGGCTCCCGCCGCTGTCAGTGAAAGCCTGCGCAATGTCCGCCACCACGAAGAAGCTAACCGGGCAGCGATTGTGGAGTCGCTTCGTGTCCTGCTGGATGCTTTCTCACCACAAAATCTGCTGCGCCGCTTTGTGCAGTACCGCCGCAGCCATGAACTGCGCCAGCCGCTGGATGATGCCGGAGCATGGCAAATGTACAGCCATTATTACGAAGAACTGGCCTCCGATCGCCAGCAGGGGTTTGAGATGCTGTTTAACGAGGTCTACGCCCAGGTCTATGACCGGGTGCTTCGTGAAAAACAGCGGGAGCCGGAAGCATGAACAGGAAGGCGTTTCTGGCCTGCGTGCTGATGTGCGTCATATTAACCGGCTGCGAAACGGCGAAAAAAATCAGCGAGGTGATCAAAAACCCGGATATCCAGGTCGGGAGCCTGAAGGAGCAACCTTCGGAAATAACCGTCACCCTGCTGACCGAACCGGACACCAATACCAATGCGGAGGGTGAATCAGCCGCCGTGGATGTGCAACTGGTGTACCTGACTGACGACTCAAAATTGCTGGCAGCCGACTATGACCAGATAGCCAGTACGCCGCTACCGGATGTGCTGGGTAAAAACTATATCGACCACCAGGATTTCAACCTGTTGCCGGACACCATCAAAACCCTGCCGCCGGTAAAGCTGGATGAGAAAACGCAGTTTATTGGTGTCGTGGCCTATTTCTCCGATGACCAGGCCACTGAATGGAAACAAATCGAGACGGTGGAAGGAACCGGCCACCATTACCGCCTGCTGGTGCATGTACGTCAAAGCAGCATCGAAATGAAAAAAGAGGATGAATAATTATGGCAACCACCCGCAACAAGGTGATGTGGCAGGAAGGGATGCTGATGCGCCCACACCACTTCCAGCAACAGCAGCGTTACAACGACTACCTGGATAACCAGCGTTTCCGGGCCATGAATGATTTATCCTGGGGATTTACCGAACTCACCCTCAACAATGAACTGCTGGCGCAGGGTAAGATCATGATTGACAGCGCGTCAGGCACACTGCCCGACGGCACCGTCTTTTCTATCCCCGACCAGGACGCACTGCCCGATCCGCTGCACCCGCAACATTTTCCGGACGAAAGAAGCCGCAATATTTACCTCGCTCTGCCGGTCGCCAGTGATGTGAGAAATGAAATCAGCGACGGGCGGCGAATCGGGCGTTACCGGCTGAATTATGCCGATGTCCGGGATCTGCATTCAGAAGAAGGTGACGCGCGAACACTGACGCTGGGTCAACTGACGCCGCGCATTATGAGCGGTGCAGAAGATATGAGCGCCTATATTACGCTCCCGCTTTGCCGTATCAGCGATCGCCATGCCGACGGCTCCCTGACGCTGGATGACGATTTTATCCCCTCCTGCCAGAATATTCAGGTCAGTAAGAAACTGCGTGTTTATCTCAAAGAGGTACAGGGGGCCATTGGCGGACGGGCAAGCGATCTGGCAAACCGCATTGGCTCTCCGGCGCAGAGCGGCATCGCGGATGTGGCGGAATTTATGATGTTGCAGTTACTTAACCGTAACCAGACCCGGTTTACCCATCGCGCTCGTCGATCCCAGCTCCACCCGGAAGATTTCTACCTTGATCTTGCCGGGTTGCTGGGTGAACTGATGACCTTTACCGAGCCGTCGCGCCTGCCCTGCCCGCTTGATGTGTATGATCATCATGACCTGACCAAAACATTTAAAACGCTGTTACCGGAAGTCAAACGGGCGCTGCATACCGTACTGTCGCCAAGAGCCGTTAATCTGCCGCTGCATCTGCGTGACGGTATCTGGCAGGCCGATATCCATGACACAGAACTGCTGCAATCTGCCACCTTTGTGCTGGCCGTGGCGGCAAACATGCCGGTCGATCAGATCCAGCGCCAGTTTATCCAGCAGTCGAAAATTTCCTCGCCGGAAAAAATCCGCAATATGGTCAGTGTGCAGATACCCGGCATTCCATTGCGTGCCCTGATGGTGGCTCCCCGCCAGCTTCCTTACCATTCCGGGTTCAGCTATTTCGAACTCGACAAGAGCGGCCAGGCCTGGACAGAAATGGCTGCCGCCGGGGCCGTTGCACTGCATGTATCCGGCAGTTTCCCGGATCTGAACATGCAACTGTGGGCGATAAGAGGGTAAGACGATGGATGAGGGGTCACTGTCTCTGCCACCATTTACCGGACACCACGAAAAAAGCCAGCGCGACTATCATCTCGCGCTTCGTGGCAACAGCCTGAATCCGATGATCGACGCAGCCACGCCGCTCCTCGGTATGGTGATGCGCCTTTCAACCATGAACAGTCAGACGATGCCGGAGCATCTTTTTGCTCAGGTGGTGACGGATGTTCAGGCCGTGGAGCAACTGCTTCAGGAGCAGGGCTACGAACCGGGCGTGATTATCTCGTTTCGCTACATCCTCTGCACGTTTATTGATGAAGCGGCGCTCGGTAACGGCTGGTCGAACAAGAACGAGTGGATCAAGCAGTCATTGCTGGTCCATTTCCACAACGAAGCCTGGGGTGGAGAGAAAGTTTTCATCCTGCTGGAGCGCCTGATCCGTGAACCCAAACGTTACCAGGATCTGCTGGAATTTCTCTGGCTCTGTTTTTCTCTGGGATTTCGCGGGCGCTACAAAGTGGCAGCACAGGATCAGGGGGAATTTGAGCAGATCTACCGCCGCCTGTACCACGTCCTGCATAAACTACGCGGCGATGCCCCTTTCCCGCTGTTACACCAGGACAAAAAAACCCAGGGCGGGCGTTATCAGCTCATCAGTCGCCTGACCATTAAACATATTTTTTGTGGTGGCGTTGTCGTGCTGGCGTTGTTTTACCTGTTCTATCTGTTGCGGTTGGACAGCCAGACGCAGGACATCCTGCACCAGCTAAACAAATTACTTCGATAAGGACGTTTATGATCCAGATTGATCTTCCCACGCTGGTAAAACGGCTTAACCTGTTCTCCCGCCAGGCGCTGGAGATGGCCGCCTCTGAATGTATGAGCCAGCAGGCAGCGGAAATTACCGTCAGCCATGTGCTTATTCAGATGCTCGCCATGCCACGCAGCGACCTGCGGGTTATTACCCGCCAGGGCGATATTGGCATGGAAGAGTTGCGCCAGGCGCTGACGGTGGAGAACTACACAACTGCCCGTTCTGCGGACAGCTACCCGGCATTTTCCCCGATGCTGGTTGAGTGGCTGAAAGAGGGCTGGCTGCTGGCGTCGGCTGAGATGCAGCACAGCGAATTGCGTGGCGGCGTGTTGCTGCTGGCCCTGCTGCATTCGCCGCTGCGTTATATACCGCCTGCTGCCGCCCGGTTGTTGACCGGCATTAACCGTGACCGTCTGCAACAGGACTTTGTACAGTGGACACAGGAGTCGGCGGAATCAGTCGTGCCGGATGCAGACGGTAAAGTCGCAGGCACACTGACGGACGCTGCTGACACCCTGCTTGCCCGCTACGCCAAAAACATGACCGCAGACGCCCGTAACGGCAGGCTTGACCCGGTACTGTGCCGCGACCACGAAATCGACCTGATGATCGACATTCTCTGCCGCCGCCGCAAGAACAACCCGGTGGTGGTGGGCGAAGCAGGCGTGGGTAAAAGTGCCTTAATCGAAGGGCTGGCGCTGCGCATCGTGGCAGGCCAGGTGCCGGACAAACTGAAAAACACCGATATCATGACCCTTGACCTAGGCGCATTGCAGGCCGGGGCGTCGGTGAAGGGCGAATTCGAAAAACGCTTCAAGGGGCTGATGGCGGAGGTCATTTCCTCTCCGGTGCCGGTCATTCTGTTTATTGACGAAGCACATACCCTGATTGGCGCGGGCAACCAGCAGGGCGGGCTGGATATCTCCAACCTGCTCAAACCGGCGCTGGCGCGCGGCGAACTGAAAACCATCGCCGCCACCACCTGGAGCGAATACAAAAAATACTTCGAGAAAGATGCCGCCCTGTCGCGCCGCTTCCAGCTGGTGAAGGTCAGCGAACCCAACGCCGCCGAAGCCACCATTATTCTGCGTGGTCTGTCGGCGGTCTATGAACAGTCTCACGGCGTGCTGATTGATGATGACGCCTTGCAGGCCGCAGCAACGCTGAGCGAACGTTATCTCTCCGGGCGTCAGTTGCCGGACAAAGCCATTGATGTGCTGGATACCGCCTGCGCCCGCGTCGCCATTAACCTTTCCTCGCCGCCGAAGCAAATCTCGGCGCTGACCACTCTGAGCCACCAGCAGGAGGCGGAAATTCGCCAGCTTGAGCGCGAGCTTCGCATCGGGCTGCGTACCAACACCTCACGGATGACCGAGGTGCTGGTGCAGTACGATGAAACGCTGACGGCGCTGGATGAACTGGAAGCGGCCTGGCATCAGCAGCAGGCGCTGGTCCGGGAGATTATCGCGCTGCGCCAGCAGTTGCTGGGCGTGGCAGAAGACGATGCGGCGTCGTTGCCGGACGCAGATGCCGCGGAGGATACGCCGCCAGAGTCAGAGTCAGAACAGGATAATACCGGTGCCGTACCGGCTGATGAGGCCGACAGAGAACAGCCGGAAGAGACCGCTGAAACAGTTTCCCCGGTACAGCGGCTGGCCCAGCTCACTGCCGAACTGGACGCCCTGCATAACGACCGGTTGCTGGTCTCCCCGCACGTCGATAAAAAACAGATTGCGGCGGTGATTGCCGAATGGACCGGCGTGCCGCTCAACCGCCTGTCGCAGAATGAAATGTCGGTCATCACCGACCTGCCGAAATGGCTGGGCGACACCATCAAAGGCCAAGACCTGGCGATTGCCAGCCTGCATAAGCATCTACTGACCGCACGCGCCGACCTGCGTCTTCCGGGACGCCCGCTCGGTGCGTTCCTGCTGGCTGGCCCCAGCGGTGTGGGTAAAACCGAAACCGTCCTGCAACTGGCAGAGCTGCTCTACGGCGGTCGCCAGTACCTGACCACCATCAATATGTCCGAATTCCAGGAGAAACACACCGTCTCGCGGCTGATTGGTTCGCCTCCGGGCTACGTTGGCTACGGTGAAGGCGGCGTACTGACCGAAGCGATTCGCCAGAAACCCTACTCGGTAGTACTGCTCGATGAAGTGGAAAAAGCGCACCCGGATGTGCTCAACCTGTTCTACCAGTCGTTCGATAAGGGCGAAATGGCAGACGGTGAAGGCCGCCTGATTGACTGCAAAAATATCGTCTTCTTCCTGACGTCCAACCTCGGCTACCAGGTAATAGTCGAGCACGCCGATGACCCGGAAACCATGCAGGAAGAACTGTATCCGGTGCTGGCCGACTTCTTCAAACCTGCCCTGCTGGCGCGTATGGAAGTGGTGCCGTATCTGCCGCTGTCGAAAGAGACGCTCGCCACCATTATCGCCGGAAAACTGGCCCGTCTGGATAACGTGCTGCGCAGTCGCTTTGGTGCAGAAGTGGTCATTGAACCGGAAGTGACGGACGAAATCATGAGCCGCGTCACCCGCGCGGAAAACGGCGCGAGGATGCTGGAATCGGTCATCGATGGCGACATGCTACCGCCGCTCTCGCTGCTGCTGTTGCAGAAAATGGCGGCTAACACGGCGATTGCCCGGATTCGGTTGTCGGCGGTGGACGACGCATTTACGGCAGACGTGGAAGATGCTCAGAACGACGAGTCCGTCACAAAGGATGAAACGGTTTTATGAGCAGGTTGCGCGTTTTCCGGCAGACAGGATGGTTTATCGCGGGCCTGATGACGGGCTTACCCGCCACTGCCGCGCCCGCAGAAACATCGTCAATGGCCGGTGTGGCGGTCGCCGTCGCCACCACGCCCCCGCCGGATGCGACAGCCACGTCACAGGCCATGCAGTCCTGTCGGCGGGAGTCCGCGGCGCTGGAGCGGCTTGACTGCTATGACCGCCTGCTGGCACCGCTGTCCCCGTCAGGGTTTGACGGGGCGCTGGTCAAAGCCGGTTTTGTGGGCGAGGCCTGGACCCGCGCCACAGAGCAGGAAAAACGCCGCGAGGGCAACACCACAGAACTGCTGGTGACGCAGGTGCCGGGGGAGCGCCCGACGGTGGTGATAACCACCCCGGCTATCGGCCATGTTCCGCCGCGCCCGGTGCTGATGTTCAGTTGCGTGGACAATATCACCCGGATGCAGGTGGCGCTGATGCACCCTCTGGATGTCCATGATATCGCCGTCACTCTGAATGCCGACAGCCGGGCATTGCGTAGCCACTGGTTTGTGCGCGAGAACGGCACCCTGCTGGAGTCCAGCCGGGGGCTGTCCGGGATTGATGAAATTAAGCAACTGTTCGGCGCAAAAACGCTGACAGTGGATACCGGCGCAGATAACGCCGCAGGAAAGCTGACCTTTAACATTGACGGGCTGGCAAGGGCGATTGCCCCCCTGCGCGTTGCCTGCCACTGGGCGGGAGAATAAAAATATGGCAATGGACTTACGCGATCCGAATGTCTGGATAACGCACCTGCTGGAAAACCTGCCGGAAGAAAAACTGGCATCGGCGCTGAAAGATGACAACCCGGACTGGGAGTATATCGACGGCGAAATCGTCAAACTGGGATCTCTGGCCCACAGTCAACTGGATATCCCGGAACTCCAGCGCCGGGGGCTGGTCATTCTGGCTTCGGAGAGTAAGGACTTTCGTCTGCTGGCGCATCTGCTGAGAACCCTGCAACACGCCGGTGATCCTCATCTCGCATTGCGCCTGCTGGCGCTGTATGTGGAGCATTACTGGTCGGTGGCTGCGCCGCAGAATATGGCACATAAAAAACGCTTTGCCAGCCAGGTCATTAAACGCTTCGAAACAGGTATTGAAGGCTTTTCACAGAACGCCGCCACAGCGCAGCGCGACGCGCTGTCAGGGGAACTGGCGAAACTGGCGCAGTGCTGGCAGTCACATAACGCCCCGGAACTGGCACTGGCTACCGATGATCTTTTTGCCCTGTACCAGCGTGCGTTTAATCGTGCGGCACCGGCTCCTGCCCCCACTCCGGCGGCCTCCGATAGTTCACGACAGACCACCGCCACGTCTGAAAGCGGCGTGACGCAACCCAGTGCTCCGGCTCCCCAAATCGCCATCGACAGTCACGACGACAAAGCCTGGCGCGACACGCTGTTAAAAGTGGCGGCTATTTTATGTGAACGCCAGCCGGACTCGCCGCAGGGCTATCGCCTGCGCCGCCATGCCCTGTGGCAATCCATCACCAGTACACCCCAGGCGGAAAGCGATGGACGTACCCCATTGGCTGCGGTCTCTGCCGATATGGTGGCGGATTACCAGTCCCGGCTTGCCAGCGCGGATATGGCGCTGTGGCAGCAGGTTGAGAAAAGCGTATTGCTGGCTCCTTACTGGCTGGACGGTCACTGTCTTTCTGCACAGACGGCACTGCGTCTGGGTTACAAACAGGTGGCAGACACCATCCGCGATGAGGTCATCCGCTTCCTTGAGCGTCTGCCCCAGCTTACCGGGCTGCTGTTTAATGACCGCACACCGTTTCTCAGTGAGCAGACGAAACAATGGCTGGCAGCTTCGCCCGACGGCAAAGTTGCACCGGTTGCGCAAATCGGTGAGGAATCGCAGGCAGCCAGAGCCTGTTTTGCTGGGCAGGGTCTGGAGGCGGCGCTGCGATATCTGGACATGCTACCCGAAGGCGATCCCCGCGATCAGTTTCACCGCCAGTACCTTGCCGCACAGTTGACGGAGGAGGCGGGGCTGATACAGCTTGCGCAGCAACAGTACCGGATGTTGTTGATGATAGGGAGTCAGATGATGGTGTCTGACTGGGAGCCATCATTACTTACGCAGCTTGAACAAAAATTCACGGCAGAACAATAAAAGAGAACAGGAGTTTTTGTGTTCAGATTACCAACACCCCGACTACTCAGCGGACTCAAATCAGCCCTACGCCCGGCGATGCCCCGGTTTAAAGTCTCCGCTTTCTGGCTGCTGATACTGGCGTGGATTTTTCTGCTGGTATGGATCTGGTGGAAAGGCCCGACGTGGACGCTGTATGAAGAACAGTGGCTCAAACCACTGGCGAACCGCTGGCTGGCAACGGCGGCATGGGGGATTATCGCCCTAGTGTGGCTTACCGTCCGGATGATGAAGCGCCTGCAACAGCTTGAAAAAATGCAAAAGCAGCAGCGCGAGGAGGCCATTGATCCGCTCAGTGTGGAGCTGAACGCCCAGCAGCGTTACCTTGACCGCTGGCTGCTGCGCCTGCAACGCCATCTCGACAACCGCCGTTTCCTGTGGCAGTTGCCGTGGTATATGGTCATCGGCCCGGCGGGCAGTGGCAAAACGACACTGCTGCGCGAGGGTTTTCCGTCCGACATTATTTATGCCCCGGAGGGCGCACGCGGCGCAGAACAACGCCTGTACCTCACGCCCCATGTCGGTAAACAGGCGGTGATCTTTGATATCGACGGCACACTCTGCGCTCCCGCTGATGCGGATATCCTGCATCGCCGTCTGTGGGAACATGCCCTCGGCTGGCTGAAAGAAAAGCGCGCGCGCCAGCCGCTGAACGGGATTATTCTGACACTCGATTTACCCGATCTGCTTACCGCAGACAAACGCCGCCGCGAACATCTGTTACAGACGCTGCGCAGCCGCTTGCAGGATATACGCCAGCATCTTCACTGCCAGTTACCGGTTTACGTGGTACTCACCCGGCTTGATTTATTGCAGGGTTTTGCCGCCCTGTTCCAGTCACTGAACAGACAGGATCGCGATGCAATTCTAGGGGTCACGTTCACCCGCCGCGCCCATGAAAATGATGACTGGCGAACAGAGTTGAATGCTTTCTGGCAGACATGGGTGGATCGAATGAACCTAGCGTTGCCGGATCTGATGGTCGCTCAGACTCACACCCGCGCGTCTTTATTTAGTTTTTCCCGCCAGATGCAGGGAAGCCGTGAACCACTGGTGTCACTGCTTGAGGGTCTGCTTGACGGCGAAAATATGAACGTGATGCTGCGTGGCGTCTATCTCACCTCTTCGCTTCAGCGCGGACAGATGGATGATATTTTCACCCAGTCTGCCGCCCGCCAATACCGGCTGGGCAATAACCCACTGGCGTCCTGGCCTCTGGTGGACACCGCACCCTATTTCACCCGTAGCCTGTTCCCGCAGGCGTTACTCGCAGAGCCTAATCTGGCAACGGAGAGCCGCGCCTGGCTGATGCGTTCCCGTCGCCGCCTGACGGTTTTCTCTGCCACTGGCGGCGTGGCGGCACTGCTGCTCATCACCGGCTGGCATCACTATTACAATGGTAACTATCAGTCCGGCATCACCGTGCTTAAGCAGGCCAAAGCCTTTATGGATGTGCCGCCTCCGCAGGGGGAAGATGACTATGGCAACCTGCAACTGCCGCTGCTGAACCCGGTACGCGATGCCACTCTGGCCTACGGTGACTGGGGCGACCGCAGCCGCCTTGCGGAGATGGGATTATATCAGGGGCGACGCATCGGGCCTTATGTGGAACGGACCTACCTGCAACTGCTGGAGCAACGCTATCTTCCGTCGCTGTTTAACGGGCTGGTCAAAGAGATGAACGCCGCGCCACCGGAGAGTGAGGAAAAACTCGCCGTGCTGCGCGTGATGCGAATGCTGGAGGATAAGAGCGGACGTAACAATGAGGTGGTGAAGCAGTATATGGCAAAACGCTGGAGCGAAAAGTTCCACGGCCAGCGCGATATCCAGGCGCAACTGATGTCCCATCTTGACTACGCGCTGGCTCACACAGACTGGCATGCAGAGCGTCAGGCGGGCGACGGTGACGCTATCAGCCGCTGGACGCCGTATGACAAGCCCGTTGTGTCAGCACAGAAAGAACTAAGCAAACTACCTGTCTACCAGCGAGTTTACCAGAGCCTGAAAACGCGGGCGCTGGGCGTTCTTCCTGCCGACCTCAATCTGCGTGACCAGGTAGGGCCAACCTTTGACCAGGTGTTTACATCTGCCGATGACAATAAACTGGTTGTTCCACAGTTTCTTACCCGTTACGGCCTGCAAAGCTATTTTGTAAAACAGCGCGATGAACTGGTTGAACTGACGGCGATGGATTCCTGGGTACTCAACCTCACCCGCAGCGTGAAATACAGTGACGCCGACCGGGCGGAAATCCAGCGCCAGTTGACCGAGCAGTATATCAGCGACTACACCGCCACCTGGCGGGCCGGGATGGACAATCTGAATATCCGCAATTTTGAGTCCATCGGACAACTGACCGGGGCGCTGGAGCAGGTTATCAGCGGTGACCAGCCTTTGCAGCGGGCGCTGACCGTGCTGCGTGACAACACACAACCTGGCGCCTTTTCTGAAAAGCTATCTGCTAAAGAACGGGATGAGGCCCTGGCTGAACCAGACTACCAGTTACTCACCCGCCTTGGGCATGAGTTCGCCCCGGAAAACAGTACCCTGACAGTCCAGAAAGATAAAGAAAGCACGATGCAGGCCGTGTACCTGCAGCTCACCGAGTTACACCGCTACCTGCTGGCGATCCAGAACGCGCCTGTACCTGGGAAATCGGCACTGAAAGCCGTGCAGTTACGGCTTGATCAGAACAGCAGTGATCCCATATTCGCCACCCGCCAGATGGCAAAAACACTGCCTGCTCCGCTCAACCGCTGGGCAGGCAGGCTGGCTGACCAGGCCTGGCATGTGGTGATGGTGGAAGCCGTTCACTATATGGAAGTGGACTGGCGCGACAGCGTGGTGAAACCGTTTAACGAGCAACTGGCAAATAACTATCCGTTTAATCCACATTCTGCACAGGATGCCTCACTGGATGCCTTCGAACGATTCTTTAAACCAGATGGCATACTGGATACCTTCTACCAGCAGAACCTAAAGCTGTTTATCGACAATGACCTGAGTCTGGAGGATGGCGATAACAACGTCATTATTCGCGAAGATATTATTGCGCAACTGGAAACCGCGCAGAAAATCCGTGACATATTCTTCAGCAAACAGAACGGTCTGGGAACATCCTTTGCCGTGGAAACGGTATCGCTTTCCGGCAACAAACGCCGCAGCGTACTGAACCTTGACGGTCAGTTAGTCGATTACAGCCAGGGCCGTAACTATACCGCCCATCTGGTCTGGCCTAACAATATGCGCGAAGGCAACGAAAGCAAACTGACGCTGGTTGGTGCCCGCGGCGGCGCACCGCGCAGTATCAGCTTCAGCGGGCCGTGGGCTCAGTTCCGCCTGTTCGGGGCCGGACAGCTGACCGGAGTACAGGATGGCAACTTTACCGTGCGCTTTAGTGTGGACGGTGGCGCAATGACCTACCGCGTGCATACCGACACGGAAGATAACCCGTTCAGCGGTGGGTTATTCAGCCAGTTTGGCCTGTCAGACACACTGTACTGAGGAGGCAGGGATGAATAGTAACGGACTGACACAAACTATCGTTACCGGCAGTGACCCGCGCGGGCTGCCGGAATTCAGCGCCATCCGCGAGGAAATAAACAAAGCCAGCCATCCGTCACAGCCTGAGCTGAACTGGAAACTGGTGGAGTCGCTGGCGCTGGCGATTTTTAAAGCCAACGGTGTGGATTTACACACCGCCACCTACTATACGCTTGCCCGGACACGGACACAGGGACTGGCGGGATTCTGCGAAGGTGCGGAACTGCTGGCGGCAATGGTAAGCCACGACTGGGATAAATTCTGGCCGCAGGGCGGTCCGGCGCGTACTGAAATGCTGGACTGGTTTAACTCCCGAACCGGCAATATTCTGCGTCAGCAAATCTCCTTTGCGGAACCCGATCTGCCACTGATCTACCGCACAGAGCGGGCATTGCAGCTTATCTGCGACAAGCTTCAGCAGGTGGAGCTGAAGCGCGTTCCGCGCGTGGAGAATCTGCTCTATTTTATGCAGAACACGCGTAAGCGGCTTGAACCCCAGCCGAAGAGTAACGTTGAAAACGCCGTACAGACCACGGTTAGAACACTGATTTATGCCCCGGAAACAACGGCTTCCTCCACGCCAGAAGCGGTAGTGCCTCCCCTGCCCGACCTGCCTGAGATGAAAGTAGAAGTGCGCAGTCTGTCAGAGAATCCCCCACAGGCCAGTGTGATGAAGCAAGGCAGTACGGTAAGAGGGTTTATCACGGGGATCGCCTGTTCAGTGGCTGTCGCCTCAGCATTGTGGTGGTGGCAGGTCTATCCGGTGCAACAGCAACTGTTACAGGTTAACGACACCGCGCAGGGCGCAGCAACGGTGTGGATGGCCTCACCTGAACTAGAAAACTATGAGCGCAGGCTGCAACAGCTTCTTGGCGTCTCCCCGGTACAACCGCTGGAAACCGGGATGCAGATGATGCGTGTTGCCGACAGTCGCTGGCCGGAAAGCCTGCAGCAGCAGCAGGCCTCGACACATTGGAATGAAGCACTCAAAACCCGCGCACAGAGTAGCCCGCAGTTGCGTGGCTGGTTGCAGACCCGTCAGGACTTACATGCTTTTGCAGATCTCGTGATGCGGCGCGAGAAAGAGGGACTAACCCTTTCCTATATCAAAAATGTCATCTGGCAGGCGGAGCGGGGACTGGGGCAGGAAACACCCGTTGAGTCTCTGTTGACGCAGTACCAGGATGCCCGTGCGCAGAAGCAGAATATAGATGCGCTGGAAAAACAAATTAATGAGCGACTCGAAGGCGTGTTAATCCGCTGGCTGCTGCTGAAGAATAACGTCATGCCAGAGGCGGCAACCGGGACCACGGCCGAAAAATAATTATTTAATTAAAGGAGATTATCATGGCAAATATGAGTTATTTATCTTTGAGTGGAGAGACACAAGGGCTGATTTCAGCAGGTTGCTCAACGCTTGATTCTGTCGGAAACAAAGCACAGCCAGAACATAAAGATCAGATCATGGTTTATGCGTTAATGCATTCCATCTCAAGAAGTCAAAATGTCAATCATCATGAATTAATTATCACCAAACCGGTTGATAAATCCTCACCATTGCTGGCAAAAGCACTTAGTGACAATGAAAAAATGGTAACATGTGAATTTATACTCTACCGAACCAGTAAAGCGGGTATTTACCAGCCTTATTATAAAATAAACCTGTCAAAAGCCCGAATATCAAGTATTGATTTTGTCACACCGCATGCTGTCCTGGAAAAAGAACTGGAGCCACAGGAGAGAATTGCCTTTATTTATGAAGATATTTCCTGGGAGCATACGTTAGCCGGTACGAATGCAATGAGTAAATGGCAGGATCGTGTACAGTAATTTACTGTAATAACATAATAAATTACTATTGCGGAGAGATATAATGGCTGGTTTAAGGAATAATAACAACACACAGAATGCACAGTGGGCTGATTATGTGGGTGACATTCTTCGGGGGGCTCAACCGATAAACCAGCTAGTACCTCAGCACCCTTATCTTAACGACGTCCCACTCATTGATGAATTAAGGCGTCAGAACACTCATCATGTTATTCTCTTGACACTTGATGTTGCAAAAAAAAATACTCAGCTCAATAACATCATTTGATTACATTCATTTTATCACTACACATCCTTCAGGTATAAAAGATACACTCGCTTGGTTAGTTAACGCGGATAAATTAATGACTGAGTTTGATGGAAATGGGAAAATTATATTTAACTTTAATACCTTAAAGTATACAAAAGCAAGTTACTTTGAAATACTTGGAGAGAAATATATAAAAATTACAACATCCAGCCCCTGGCTTTTAGAAAAGCTCGGTAAATATATTTTCTCTTCACGAGCGCCTCAAGTTCTGGAACTCGCTATTGGCTGGCGAGGAGCTTTATCTGAATCAATAAAAGGAGTTAAGTTCTGTATCTGGTTTTCAGTAGCCTGGAGAACCATAGAATTTATTATGAGTTCAGAGCGAGATCTGGTTAATTTTCTTGGTGATTTTTCAATGGATGTGGCCAAAGCAGTGATTGCAGGCGGTGTTGCAACTGCTATTGGAAGCCTGGCTTCTTTTGCCTGTCTTAGTTTTGGCCTTCCAGTAATTCTTGTAGGAGGAGCAATTTTACTTACAGGGATAGTGTGTACAGTTGTTTTAAATGAAATCGATGCTCAATACCATTTATCAGAAAAATTAAAAGATGCAATTAGAGATGGACTAAAACGGCAACAGGAACTTGATAAATGGAAAAGGGAAAACATGACTCCATTTATGTATGTTCTTAACACTCCCCCCGTGATATGAGGATTAACTATGCGTTTACATGTTAAATTGAAAGAGTTTTTTTCGATGTTTTTTATAGCCATATTATTTTTCCCTGCATTCAATGCTTCTTTATTTTTTACCGGAATTAAACCTCTATATTCAATAATAAAAGGCTCCACGGAAATATTTTATGATTGGAGAATGTTGATTCTATGCTTCGGTTTCATATCGTTTTCCTTGTTAAATATTCATGTAATTTTACTAACAATAATAAAATCATTCTTAATAAAAAAAACAAAGGTAATCAATTTCGCCACAGACATAACAATACAGCTAACTCTTATATTTTTACTAATAGCTATCGTAATAGCACCTTTAATAGCTCCTTTTGTCACAGGATATGTCAATGCTAATTATCACCCCTGCGGTAATAACACGGGGATTTTCCCAGGAGCAATCTATATTAAAAATGGCATAAAATGTAATAATGAACATATTTCTCGCAAGGAAGATTAAGCAGTTAAATAATTAAATATTCTAAAACAAACAGTTTTTAACGCCGGATTCCATGTCCTTTCTTGCACTGTCTTTGTCAGGAACAATTTCTTATGCAAAGAATTTTGTATTATTGCCGCCAGAAATTCCTGGCGGCAGATATAATTTATTATTGATAGCGGTTAACCAAATCTTTTACCATCGCTTTATAGGTCTTTTGCTTAAGTTGTATGATTTGCTGCTCTGTCATATCAGTCGTACTGGCTTCATTCTTGCCGGGAAATGGTGGAAGCACTTTATATTCATAATTCACCGGCGACCAGGCAGCCCACTCACCTGTAGCTACATCCACCAGCGTGAATCGCACCAGATAGCGCAGTGAGATTGTGTTAGTCAGTTTTTCATTTTTATAATCGGACCATACTGTTGATTTCAGTGCAGTGTCATATTTTCCTGTCTGCAACGTATCCTGGTAAACAATAATCGCTTTCTGATGGCCTTTTGCCGCCACAAAACGTAATGCCTGCATCCAGTTCATATTTTCAGCACTGGCAACATCCTCGTTCTCATTTTTATCTTTGTTTTTGTTACAAGTCAGAGGCTTTTGTCTGTCCGGGATACCAGAGAATGTGGAAACAGTATAATATTTTCGCATCTCCTCCTGCATAATGGTTTCCGGTGCGCGACTGCCAGACTGGACAAGTATTACGGGAGAATTGAGAGGCACACGAAACTCATCTCCTTCAAGCGCAGCCTGAATATCCTCCTCGGATACAGCCAGAGTGGTTTCATTACCGAATAAATCTTTGTCTGTCAGTTGCGGGGGAATGTTTTTATTAATATTACTTTGTGTAACTTGAACTTTTTTCTTTTTTTCATCAATAGAAGATTGAGAGGCACATCCTGCAAGCAGCGAGAATAATACACATATGCAACAAACCTTTTTTGAATTCATAATCGGACACTCCCTCGCCTGTCATAATGATTAGAATATTTAGCACTGATAACGGACTCTAATTATATACCCCACTTAAATAATAACAAACAAAATCAACATGAAATATACATTCATTTAATCAATATAAAATTATTCACTAAAAATATATTTAAGTTGAATGGTTCGATATCATTATTGAATTTTAATAAATGAGACAACAAGCGAGAGTTACGCACTTACGCCAGAGTAAAATCATTGAACAGAGAAATATCGGGATTTAAATGCAAAAAAACCGCAAAATTAAAAATCTTGCGGTTCTCTGAACTCATTTTCATGAGTGAATTTGGCGGAACGGACGGGACTCGAACCCGCGACCCCCTGCGTGACAGGCAGGTATTCTAACCGACTGAACTACCGCTCCGCGTTGTGTTCCGTTGGGAACGAGGCGAATATTACGGATTGCCTCTCCCTTCGTCAACGGTTTTTCTCATCTTTTGAATCGTTTGCTGCAAAAATCGCCCAAGTCGCTATTTTTAGCGCCTTTTACAGGTATTTATGCCCGCCAGAGGCAGCTTCCCCCCTTCTTCTGCACCAGATCGAGACGGGCTTCATGTGCTGCAAGCTCTTCATCTGTCGCAAAAACAACGCGTAACTTACTTGCCTGACGCACAATGCGCTGAATTGTTGTTTCATCTTGTTGCTGTTGTGTCTCTCCTTCCATCGCAAAAGCCATCGACGTTTGCCCACCAGTCATCGCCAGATAAACTTCCGCAAGGATCTGGGCATCGAGTAATGCCCCGTGCAACGTTCGTTTACTGTTATCTATTTCGTAGCGGGCACATAACGCATCGAGGCTGTTGCGCTTACCGGGAAACATTTTCCTCGCCACCGCAAGGCTATCGGTGACCTTACAGAAGGTATTGGTCTTCGGAATATCGCGCTTGAGCAACGAGAACTCATAGTCCATAAAGCCGATATCGAACGCTGCGTTATGGATCACCAACTCTGCGCCGCGAATATAGTCCATGAACTCATCGGCTACTTCGGCAAACGTGGGCTTATCGAGCAAAAACTCATCGGCAATACCATGTACGCCAAAGGCTTCCGGATCCACCAGCCGATCGGGTTTGAGATAAACATGGAAGTTATTGCCCGTCAGGCGACGGTTCACCACTTCAACGGCACCAATCTCAATGATCTTGTGGCCTTCATAGTGCGCACCAATCTGGTTCATACCGGTGGTTTCGGTATCGAGAACGATCTGGCGTGTAATTGCAGTGCTCATAGCGGTCATTTATGTCAGACTTGTCGTTTTACAGTTCGATTCAATTACAGGAAGTCTACCAGAGATGCTTAAACAGGTAGAAATTTTCACCGATGGTTCGTGTCTGGGTAATCCTGGACCCGGGGGTTACGGCGCTATTTTACGCTATCGCGGACGCGAGAAAACCTTTAGCGCTGGCTACATCCGCACCACCAACAACCGTATGGAGTTGATGGCCGCTATTGTCGCGCTGGAGGCGTTAAAAGAACATTGCGAAGTCATTTTGAGTACCGACAGCCAGTATGTCCGCCAAGGGATCACTCAGTGGATCCATAACTGGAAAAAACGTGGCTGGAAAACAGCAGACAAAAAACCAGTAAAAAATGTCGATCTCTGGCAACGTCTTGATGCTGCTCTGGGGCAGCATCAAATCAAATGGGAATGGGTTAAAGGCCATGCCGGACACCCGGAAAACGAACGCTGTGATGAACTGGCTCGTGCTGCGGCAATGAATCCCACACTGGAAGATACAGGCTATCAAGTCGAAGTTTAAGCCTGTGGTTTACGACATTGCCGGGTGGCACCAACCGCCTGGCGAATTCGCGGTTTATTCTTGCTCTGTTTCATCGGATTTAGCGTTAAAGGAATAGTCCGTTTCCGGGCAACAATAAGTTGTAAGCAACCAAGCGCAGGAATATGCGCATTCAATAGTTTTCCTCCGTGTTTGTTCCACGGGAGAACGTGGAAACGGCTGGCGTGTAGCACTTCAAAATTCAACAAAGAGAGCCAGTCCAGCTGCCGCATCAGAGTAAACATCCGGCTGTTATAGGGCGATGTTTTGCGCAATACCGGCACAAGTTTGCGTAATCCCATTAAACTGATGGGATTGAAGCCACTAATCACCAGCCAGCCATCATCAATCAGTACCCGATCGGCTTCACGCAATAAACGATGCGGATCAGTGCACCACGGCAATGTATGTGCCAGTAGACAAACATCAACGGATTTATCGGCAAAAGGAAGATGAAGTGGGTCCGCCTGCACCTGGACGGGCATTCCTTGCGCAGAAACATTCACTTGATGAGAAACCGCGCACGCTTCGCAATTGATTTCTGCGCTTAAATTGCCAATCTTAAGCAGATGAAAACCATACATTTTAGTGAACCACGGGTTGAGCTGACGCTCCAGCGCCTTGCGATAAAGCTCTCCCCAGGGCAAATCGCCCCAGCAATCAGGAGCCACGACAGTTTGAGGGACTCTTGCCGGTTTCATCACAACCTTCCGTTTCACACTGAGAGGTAATCTATGAATCTTAACAGTATTCCTGCCTTTGATGACAATTACATCTGGGTTTTGAATGATGAAGCAGGTCGCTGCCTGATTGTCGATCCCGGAGACGCAGAGCCAGTATTAAACGCCATTGCCGCCAATAACTGGCAACCGGAGGCCATATTTCTCACCCACCATCACCACGATCACGTTGACGGCGTAAAAGAACTGGTGGAAAAGTTTCCGCAAATTGTGGTGTATGGACCACAAGAGACACAAGATAAGGGAACAACACAGGTAGTCAAAGATGGCGAAACTGCCTTCGTTTTGGGGCATGAATTTAGTGTAATTGCCACACCGGGTCACACTTTAGGACATATCTGTTACTTCAGTAAACCTTATCTATTTTGCGGTGACACGCTGTTTTCTGGTGGGTGTGGTCGGTTGTTTGAAGGGACACCATCACAAATGTATCAATCACTTAAAAAGTTAAGTGCGTTACCTGACGATACATTGGTATGTTGTGCTCATGAATATACCTTATCAAATATGAAGTTTGCTTTGAGTATTCTTCCGCACGATTTGTCCATAAATGATTATTATCGTAAAGTTAAGGAGTTACGGGCAAAAAATCAAATAACACTACCCGTAATTCTGAAAAATGAGCGGCAAATTAATGTTTTTTTAAGAACGGAAGATATTGATTTAATTAATGTAATTAATGAAGAAACATTATTGCAACAACCTGAAGAGCGTTTTGCATGGTTAAGGTCAAAGAAAGATAGGTTCTGATAAAACTTTCTTGTCATCGGCTCCGTTCGCCGTTATGATCGGTCGTCTTTTAAGCAACTATTGACACACACATGAAGGCAAAAGCGATATTACTCGCCTCTGTCCTGCTCGTGGGTTGCCAGAGCACCGGCAACGTTCAACAGCACGCACAGAGCCTTTCTGCAGCTGGTCAAGGGGAAGCAGCAAAGTTTACAAGTCAGGCACGATGGATGGACGATGGGACGTCTATCGCGCCAGATGGTGACTTGTGGGCTTTCATTGGCGACGAGCTAAAGATGGGAATTCCGGAAAACGACCGGATTCGCGAACAGAAACAGAAATATTTACGCAATAAGAGCTATCTCCACGATGTAACTTTACGGGCAGAGCCGTATATGTACTGGATAGCCGGGCAAGTTAAAAAACGTAACATGCCTATGGAACTGGTACTACTACCCATAGTGGAGAGCGCTTTTGATCCTCACGCGACGTCTGGCGCCAATGCCGCAGGTATTTGGCAGATCATTCCGAGCACGGGGCGCAATTATGGTTTGAAACAGACCCGCAATTATGACGCGCGTCGCGATGTTGTTGCTTCAACAACTGCCGCGCTGAACATGATGCAGCGTCTGAACAAGATGTTTGACGGCGACTGGCTTCTGACCGTAGCAGCTTATAACAGCGGCGAAGGTCGGGTCATGAAGGCAATTAAAACGAACAAAGCGCGTGGGAAATCCACGGACTTCTGGTCGTTACCGTTGCCGCAGGAAACGAAGCAGTACGTGCCTAAAATGCTGGCATTGAGTGATATTCTCAAAAACAGCAAGCGTTATGGCGTACGTCTGCCAACGACCGATGAAAGCCGTGCTCTGGCACGTGTGCACCTGAGCAGCCCGGTTGAAATGGCGAAGGTTGCAGATATGGCGGGGATTTCCGTCAGCAAGCTGAAGACATTCAACGCAGGCGTGAAAGGCTCCACGCTGGGCGCAAGTGGTCCGCAGTACGTGATGGTGCCAAAGAAGCATGCAGATCAACTGCGTGAATCTCTGGCTTCAGGCGAAATTGCTGCTGTACAGTCGACGCTGGTTGCCGACAATACGCCGCTTAACAGCCGTGTTTACACCGTACGCTCTGGCGACACGCTTTCAAGTATCGCTTCACGTCTCGGCGTAAGCACCAAAGATTTGCAGCAGTGGAACAAACTGCGCGGATCTAAGCTGAAGCCAGGCCAAAGTTTGACGATTGGTGCAGGCAGTAGCGCACAGCGACTGGCAAACAACAGCGATAGCATTACGTATCGTGTGCGCAAAGGCGATTCGCTTTCAAGCATTGCTAAACGCCACGGCGTGAACATCAAAGATGTAATGCGCTGGAACAGCGACACTGCGAATCTGCAACCAGGCGATAAGCTGACGTTGTTTGTGAAAAACAACAACATGCCAGATTCCTGACAAACCAGATAATAAAAAAGGCACCGATTCCCCCGGTGCCTTTTTTATTTATGCCGCTTTATGTGCTTCTAGCATGATGATATCACTGGTGAAAGAGCCATCATTCTGCAAGGCAAAATACGTTTTCACCTCTGTCGATGCGCTCTGTTGGTAAATGCGAATAGCGTCTACTAACGCTTCTGGCGTACGCATTCTCGCTACCCATGAAGAAAATTCCAGCGGTAACTTATCTGTAATTAAATTATCAACTATCAGATTGGCTTCACTGATTAACGTCAACCACTCACCGCTGGCGTGGTTCCGTATGTGAGATGTATCGCGTAATGCTTCTACCGTCTGTAACCAGATGTCGCGCACTGGGTGACCCGGAGACATTACGTCCATCACAATCAGCAGACCACCGGGTTTCAATACCCGGTTCACTTCACGCAATGCTGCACCAACATCATGCCAATGATGGGCAGAATAACGGCTGATAACAATATCAAATGCGTTATCGGCAAATGGCAGGCTTTCGACATAACCCTGGCGGGTGGTGATATTTTTCAGTTGCCGGGCTTCGGCAGCTTGTGCCACGATATCCAGCATATGGGCAGATAAGTCATACGCCACCACCGTGCTCACGTTTTGCGCAGCGACAAAGCTGGCATGCCCTGCTCCGCAGCCCATATCAAGTACACTTGCATCAGGATAATCAGCCAGACGCACCGCCAGACGCTGTAAATCTCGTCCGGATGCATGTACGGTACTGGTCAGATATTCGCTGGCTTGAGAGCTAAACTGCTTTTCTATGTGGTCATGGTGGGATTGTGTTGTCATTGCGCTGTCCTTTTGTTATTTGAGTATAAAAGGGCAGCGCCAAACGTTGGTCTGCCCTGTGGCAGACCTGACATACCTTATTTATCTGGCTTGCCGGGACTGAATTCAACGAGTAGCGGATTGTGATCGGACGCGCGCGTAACCAGTACAGAAGCTTCGCTGACGTTCAGACCACGGTAGAAAACAAAATCGAGCGGGCGACCAAACGCCCGACGGCGCTGATCATCGGTAAAACGCACCTGGCGCAGCGACATTTCCCGCGCAAAGCGATATAACGCGTTCATCCTTCTACGGCTCCAGGCATTGAAATCTCCCGCCATAATGACCGGGCCACTGTGGTGAGCTATCTGATCGCCAATAGGAAGTAACTGCTTACTATAGACATCCACGCCCAGACTGAAGTTGACGGCGTGTATATTAACCACCATCAACAGGCGGGTGTCAGGTAATGGATAGACCGTCACCAGTGCCGATTTCGCCAGACGCAAAATGGGTTCTCGTTCACGTAACGGGCAGCAATACACTGGATGTGCCGCCGAAAGGGTCATTACGCCAGAAGGATGTTGTGGCAGCACGAAAGCGGGTACCTGATCGGCGGCAAGATAGTTAGCAGTCGCAAACTGTACTAACTCTGGCGTTGTCTGCGCTTCCTGCAATAACACCAGATGTGCATCTTTGCCGTAGTTCTTTAATACCGACAACCATTCAGCGCGTTGCTGTTTGTATATGTTCCACACCAGGATCCGAATACGCTCTTCGGTACTTAACGGTTCTCCAGGTGGTAATGCCTGGCCGATGCTCGCAAAAGACCCCGGCGGTAAGATCCTTTCCGCTGGTTGTCCGGCAACATAGCGCATGGCATAGGTGTTTTTTCGCACTTTTGACTTTGAAACCTCTATCACGTCAACCCTTCCGCACTCGGGAGGGTTCTACTGTTATAGGGATTTTAGCTCACTCTTTCAACGAGCAATTGTATATTGTTATGTAAGCAAGTGCTTACACCGGTCAGGACTTTGCTCATTATTGAGAACATTAAATCGGATGACATATCTCGCATCCTGATGGTTTAATGACAAATAAATTCAAAATATCTCTTCTATTTTGCAACAGGAGCAAAAATGAAAGCCACGTCGGAAGAACTCGCCATTTTTGTTTCAGTCGTCGAAAGCGGCAGCTTTAGCCGGGCAGCGGAACAATTAGGGCAAGCAAACTCAGCGGTAAGCCGGGCGGTGAAAAAGCTGGAGATGAAACTTGGCGTTAGCCTGCTTAATCGGACCACGCGGCAACTTAGCCTGACGGAAGAAGGCGAGCGTTATTTTCGTCGCGTACAGTCAATTTTGCAGGAGATGGCAGCGGCAGAATCAGAAATTATGGAGACGCGTAATACACCGCGTGGACTGTTACGGATCGATGCCGCAACTCCAGTGGTGCTGCACTTTCTGATGCCGTTGATTAAGCCTTTTCGTGAACGCTATCCGGAAGTCACTTTATCGCTAGTCTCCTCCGAAACGATTATTAATTTGATCGAAAGAAAAGTGGATGTCGCGATACGCGCCGGTACGTTAACGGATTCCAGCTTACGTGCCAGGCCGCTATTTAACAGTTATCGAAAAATTATCGCCTCCCCCGATTATATTTCCCGCTACGGGAAGCCAGAAACGATCGACGATTTAAAGCAACATATTTGCCTGGGATTCACTGAACCCGCTTCCCTCAATACCTGGCCGATAGCCTGTAGCGATGGACAATTACATGAGGTTAAGTACGGTTTGTCATCCAATAGTGGGGAAACACTGAAACAGCTTTGCCTGAGTGGCAACGGGATTGCGTGTTTGTCCGACTACATGATCGACAAAGAAATCGCTCGCGGAGAATTGGTGGAGTTAATGGCAGATAAAGTGTTGCCAGTAGAAATGCCATTCAGTGCAGTCTATTACAGCGACCGTGCGGTAAGTACGCGCATCCGGGCTTTTATCGATTTCCTTAGCGAGCATGTAAAAACAGCTCCCGGAGGAGCTGTCAGAGAGGCTTAATCCCATTCAGGAGCCAGACCTTCCGGAGCCTGTCAGTAATTCTGTGTAACTGCCAATGTATTAAAGGTGATCGCTCAGGCGGTCACCGAACTCGATAATAAAACGGCTCATTGCCAGCCGCCAGTTCTGGATCGGCATACTCCATTTTTTCGACGCATCCTTGATTGCCAGATAAATAACCTTCCGTACCGAGTCATCTGTCGGGAACACCTTGCGTTTCTTAATCGCAGCCCGGATCACGCTGTTCAGCGATTCGATTGCGTTTGTCGTGTAGATGGCTTTGCGGATGTCCGGCGGATAACTGAACAGCGTATTGAGATTTTCCCAGTGCGCACGCCAGCTTTTGCTGATCTGCGGGTATTTGTCGTCCCAGACTCTCGCGAACTCATCCAGCGCCATCAGCGCTGCCTCTTCGAGACCGTTTTCAGGCCGCTGGTGACGGCTTTATAGTCCTTCCAGGCCACATATTTCAGGCTGTTACGCACCATATGGATGATGCACAGCTGGATATGGGTCTGCGGGAAGACGCTGTTTATCGCATCCGGGAAGCCCTTCAGACCGTCCACACAGGCAATCAGGATGTCCTGAAGGCCACGGTTTTTCAGCTCCGTCAGTACGTTCAGCCAGAACTTTGCGCCTTCATTTTCGGCCAGCCACATACCCAGTAATTCCTTCTGGCCTTCGGTGTTGATACCCAGCGCGAGGAAGACAGCTTTGTTTATCACACTCCCGTTTTGACGGACTTTCACGACGATACAGTCCATGTAAACAATAGGATACAGCGCATCAAGTTGTCGGTTTTGCCACTCAGTGGCCTGCTCTTTGACGGCGTCGGTGACTTTAGAGATCAGCGTGGGTGACACATCGGCGTCATACATCTCTTTGAAAGTGGCGACGATTTCCCGGGTAGTCATGCCTTTGGCGTAGAGGGATAAAATCTGGCTGTCCATCTGCGTAATGCGTGTCTGGTGCTTCTTAATCAGCTGCGGTTCGAAGGTGTTTTCACGGTCACGCGGCGTGTTCAGTTCGATCTCGCCGTCATCGCACAAGACCGTTTTTGACGAATAGCCATTGCGGGCGTTTGAACCTGTTTTGGGCGCATTTTTCTCATGCCCGAGGTGGTCAGTCAGCTCTGCATTGAGCGCTGTTTCGACGGTTAATTTCGTCAGCATCCGGGAAAACTGATTGAGGTCGGCTTCGGTTTTAAGACCCTTAGCCAGTTCTGCAGCGAGCGCTTTGAGTTTCTTTTCGTCTATAATTTTCCTGTCTCCGTTGTTGGAGTGAACATATCAAAAACAGTCAATTACACAATTTTAATTACAGTCTCACCTTCCGGGCTAACCAGGCGGTCGTTGCAATCCAGTGCGGCGATCGCTTTTTTATCTTCGTCATCAAGCTGTAAATTTTGTGTCTTAAGATTACTCTCCAGGTTTTCACGTTTAGTAGAAGAAGGAATTACTGAGTAACCTTCCCCCATAGCCCACGCCAGAATCACTTGAGCCGGAGTCGCATTGTGTTTAGCTGCAATACGAGCAATAACCTTATCTTTCAGTGCCTTGCCATACGCCAGCGTCATATAGGAAGTAATATGGATACCGTGCTGTTTAGCCCAAGCGACCACTTTACGGTTTTGCAGATAAGGAGAGAGTTCAATCTGGTTAGTAGCGATGTTTTCAGCGCCAACAGCAGCAATCGCTTTTTCCATCAATGGGATCGTGAAGTTGGAAATACCGATCTCACGCGTCAGCCCTTGTTTTTTGGCTTCCAGCAGCGCCTGCATAAACTCTTCAACAGAGACTTCATCGTTTGGTGACGGCCAGTGGATTAGCGTCAGATCAACATAATCGGTACGCAATTTTTGCAGGCTCTCTTTCAGACTCGGGATCAATTTGTCTTTGCTGAGATTTTCAATCCAGATTTTAGTGGTGATGTGGAGTTCATGACGTGGCACGCCACTTTCTGCAATCGCCTGACCTACTGCGGCTTCGTTATCATAGATTTGTGCGGTATCAATTGCGCGATAATCAAGTTCAAGCGCCGTTTTCACAGATGAAATAACAACGTCGTCTTTCAGACGAAAAGTGCCTAAACCAAATGCAGGGATAGCCATAATATGCCTCTTTTAATGCTATTTTCGTTAACTGAGGTGATTATGGGCTTCAGACTGTTGCGGAAAAATGGCGTAAAACGCAGAGGATTTTTGCGATTTTGGCAATAATAGAAATACAAACGAAAAAAACCTCGAGCGTTAACTCGAGGCTTCTTAATAAGTGGCGGAACGGACGGGACTCGAACCCGCGACCCCCTGCGTGACAGGCAGGTATTCTAACCGACTGAACTACCGCTCCACCGAATTCTTTTACAACCACCGGTTTTATGACCGGCTTACTGCTTAATTTGATGCCTGGCAGTTCCCTACTCTCGCATGGGGAGACCCCACACTACCATCGGCGCTACGGCGTTTCACTTCTGAGTTCGGCATGGGGTCAGGTGGGACCACCGCGCTAAGGCCGCCAG